>ENA-OQLB01000033-OQLB01000033.1-human-gut-metagenome-genome-assembly--contig:-NODE-33-length-71779-cov-4.536175_pt1 | contig 71779 bp, 93 predicted proteins | sample MGYA00242656_ERZ504813 | MGnify/ENA primary metagenome ERZ504813 (study PRJEB26092, sample SAMD00036388) | human gut metagenome | host: Homo sapiens | study: EMG produced TPA metagenomics assembly of... | reverse complement strand
AAAACAGAAATAAAAAACAAAAATCAAATGGAAAATATAGGATATATTGCTGCAATTCAATAAAATCAGTAACTTTATCCGGAAACTATAAAATAACAATTAAATCTTTGAAGATATTATGGATATATTGAAGAAATTGAGCAAATATTTTATCATTACGCTCGCCATTATGTTTGTATGCTCTTTTGTTGTGCTTGTTGATAAATTCCACAAAATCGAATACGATGTGTTTGATGTCTTGGAAACAGACAAGGCTTTGAAATACTTCTTCATACTGGGAGTAACGGCTTTTACGGTTTCGGTAGTAAACAGCATAGGAATTGCCGCCTTGTTCGCCTTTAACAAACTGAAAGTACAGACATGGAAAGAATTTGTCTGTAAGCTGGGAACAGGACTACTGCTTGTCATTCCGCTGTCCGCTATGGTCTATTATTGCGACTGGTTCGTCTATCCCCAAATGAAGAAGGAGTATGTCCGCTTGAAACTGGAAATGAAGAACAATGTTCCAAGAGATATTGACAATAACAGTACGTATCATTCCTACTTTAATAGCATCAAAAACGATATGCCCATGCTCATATCGAAAGCCAGACTTACATACAAACTGGACTCCCTGAAAAACGCTTTCGATGCCGCTACGGACACTTGCCGTATGTACCTCTCCATGCTGCCCGATACAATGGCAGCGGAAGCATCCAACAAATATCGGTTGGGCAGCATGGGAGTAGAACTTACCTGCGCATCACAACCGACAACAAGCAAGGACAGCCTGATATATATACAAAAAGTATTGCTGTACCAATATGCAGACGAGGCATGGGACACGCAAGCAGAGATACGTGAACTCGCCAATGAATACAGCATCAGGACACGCTACACGGCAGGTCTGTATATATCCTATATCCTCTCCGCACTTGTCATATTCCTGTTTAGACGCTATAACCCGATAAAAAAGATACTGGCAGTATTGGCTATACTCATTGTGCTGTCTTATATGTACAAGGTGTTCGGCGAAGTGGTAGAAGAATACATAGAAGATACCCGGTCAATACCCCGAAAAATAAGCAATGCAACAGACAGAGCCATTTTAAATGAGCGATTGAAAGTAGAAACAAGCAATGACACGATAAAAGAAAACAGAAAATAATATGAAACCAATGATTCTTGCCCTGCTCGTTGCTACATTAAGTTTCAACGGCTATGCACAAGTAAAAACAGAAAAAGAGATGAAACAGGAAATAAAGAAAATGGAAGAACTGATACAGGAGTATTTAGGAATGGTGAAGACCTACCCGGAGAAACCTGCCTACTATCTGCAGGTAAACAAGACAGGATGCAGACTGCTTGTCAGGTAAATGACATTCCGGTGGGATATCATTTTGTAAAAAATGACGGTCAGTCTATGCTATATCCTATCAATGATTTGCTATTAGGAAGCGGTAAACATACCGTAAGTATACAAGTCTTTCCTCGAACGGGAGAAACGGAAGTCACCAAAGATGCCGGTGTAAATATTAAGGTGGTGCATTATAAAGAAAAACTGGTTGGTATGCCTGAAACACTGGTGGAATTAGACACTCCGACAGATATTGGGATGAAAAAAATCCCGCTCTACACTGATTCCATAAGCTTCAATGCCACACTCCCCTTTAACCATAAAAAAATACTTGCCGAAGCAACGGATTTGCAGACAATACCCGATTTGGAAGAGAAGGTTCTTGCCCATTACAATAGGGTGCGTCAAATGATGATTGATGGAAATTGTTATGAATATCGTAAAATGCGCCTTTCCAGTACATGGGTTTTGACGGAAATGAATTATCTGGGGAAAGAGGCTTTGGAGAAAACATATATCGATTCAGACGATTTTTTCCGTTTTTTATGCAATCCTATAGATTGGATTGCAGAACCAATACAAAACTATGAGATGGTCGTTTGTGGAAATGGAAAATTGGTTTATCTAAGAAGAAAACTTGAACTCGATAATGTTTTACGGGTTCGTTTCTATGACACAGAGGAGGAGAAAAGACTATCACCTGAAAAGCGTACTGTTACAGCATCAAGGTTCATCCTCCTTTATATGCCACAAGGCAGTGATGAATTAGTGGAGCTGTATTAGAGAGAAATGAATGTAAGAATGACAAAAAGCTGTATGACTCGACTATGTTGCGCAACAGGAAAATGAGTGAACATAGAATAGAACAAAATAAAAGACGCTTGTTTTTACCTTTGGCATTGTTATATCTGTTCTGGATTGAGTCCGGTGTGATTGACCCGTGCTCAGCAACTCCCGGCTATGATGATTCAGGAATGATTGCATGGGTGTCATTTCCATTCGTAGCTGGAATGTTGCTTTACTGGTGCTTGCATGAATACAATATCACAAGCACCGCAAAATATCTGATATCAGCTCTGTTGCCGACAATCATACTATCAGTCTCAGCCTTAACCGTTACTTATTTTCTGTATCGTATGGAGATAGAATTGAGAGATACGGAGATGTGGAATTTCATCTATGATGCAGGCTGCTATCAGGATGCAGAGCCCCAAAAACTTTTGTGGTTTACAGCAATTTCCATTGTGTTTTATCTGTTCATGAACTTGTTTTTTCATACAATTTCGTACCTTTACAAACAAAACACATGCCTATGGAACAACAAACAATGACCGGTTCGGGACTCTATATCCGCAAGCATCCATTCCTCCCCGCTTCGGCAGCCGTTGCCCTATGCTTCGGACTGCTTTGCCTGTCTGCACTCAGCTCCTGTACAGGGTGCAGCTACAACCACCAAAAGGCGATGAGAAGCATAGATAACATTTTGGGCAAAGTAGATACACTGATGAAAAAAACAGACCGATTTTTGGAAGAACATCTGCCGGAAGAACCGCCTATAGACTACGAAAAAGAGGGGGTGAATATGAAGCACCTGTTTGTATTTACAGATACGACAATGACCTACAACGGCAAGCCGTTCATGCCGGGAATGACAATAGGAGAACTGTGTGAGATATTCGGACATTACGAGCGTCTTGCGGAACCCGGAATATTTATATGGGATTCTATGGGAATCATTATGGTATCACACGATGAAAGCGGAAAAGGCAGTGCTCCTGTAAGCAGAATAATGATTAACTGGAATATAGAATTAAGCGGGTTTATAACCGATGAAGACCTAAAATGGCTAAAAAACCGTTGCCCACGTCAGTATTTTACGGGTAAAATGATTGTCGGTGGAGCGGTTTTGGGCAGAGGTATGCACATGGATGATTTTCTGAAAAAAACAAATCTGAAATTCAATAACAATCCGTTCCCTCTGCTTTACTATTGTCATCTGCATGACTGGACTACACCAAAGCACCTATACACCGCAGAGAAGAATATTATACCTATAGAATCAGGAAGTCTGAAGACGGTAATGATATTGAAAACTTTGATATTGCCATTAACTCACGAGGTTTTGGTGACCCACCGTACGAAGGTCCTGAATATGAAAAGTACATAAATCACCCTGATTAAAACATTGTTATCATGAAAACACGAATCAACCTCTCAGTCTATCTTATAGCATTGTTCTTCACGCTAACAGCCTGTGGTGAAAGAACGGACGGTCTGTATGGCACTCGCTACAGCCGTTCGGAACTGGAAGAAATGGGTGTAAACACCGAGCATCTGTTTATTTTCGACGGTGATAAAATAACTTATAACGGCAAAGAGTTCTGGCCGGGAATGAGTATTGAAGAGGTAACGGAAATATTCGGTGAACCTTATACACGTATGAATGAAAACAAGCATTTTTGGGGTGAGTCTACAGATTACTACTGGGATGACTGGGGAGTAATAATAAATACCCAATTGAGGAATGGCATTCAAACAGTAATGATGGTGGATATTCGTTGGAATTTGACAATAGACGAAGGTCTTGAATTTGCGAGTAGTGAAAATTTACGGAATTTAGCACAAAGTATGAAAGAAGACAATCCCAAGACTTACTTTAAAGGCAATATTTTGGTTGGTGGCATGCCATTGGGAAGGATGACAAATGTAAAGAAGGATTTTATGAAAGAGAATGAACTCCTCTTTTTTCACCGACATAGAGGAGACCGGATAGCAGAACATAGGATTTTGGATTCTTATGATTATACAAAACTTAAAAATTTCAAGAAAGAGGATCGGTATATTTTTTATTATCTTGTTTTGATGTCTATGGATTATACAAAAACTGAGAGTTTTATGTGTGTACTTGATTTATACTACATTTGATACTTGTTCATTATGGTTAAATATATGGTAACATTTAATTGTAGTACCGGAATGGGCAAAGTAAAGTAGTGCTCTGCGCCCACTGCCACTATCAACATTGGCAATTTTCCCAGGTTGAACACTATCCCAAAACCCATAAAACCTTTCTTCCCGGTCTTTACACAACAAGATGTTGGTCTGTCATGGAAGTTAGAGAAGTACATGCACGCAAGCACAGATGTTTGAAATGAAGTAAAATGGCTGGGATCAACCTCCCATTTTCACCGGGAAACCATAAAAAGAGCCAAACATTCCCTTCGCATCTCTTGCAGGATGAAACTTTTTCATTATATTTGTAAGGCAGTGTAAAACAACAATTTTAAAGCGTGTTGGCTGGTACCTTGTATTAGAAATCTGGTAAATTTCAAAGGAAGCAAGGAAAAGCGGCAACACCTGTGGTCCGTACCCCTATATTGGCCACAGGATGCGCCCTGCAATTCTTCTTCTCTGCGGATATCCCGGATTTCCCATATAGGAATTCATGCCCTTTACACCTTCGGGTATATTGGCGTGCTCCTACAGACATGATTGGCCTCTGCCGCAAAAACAATAAACGGGTGCATATGGGATTGAAACTCAAAATAATCTTAGGCTATGCCATTCTGATAGCGCTGCTTGCCGTAACCATTTGCCTGTTCCGCCGTGAGCAGATAAAGCGGAACACCCTTCTGCGCAACGAGAAGGAGCTGGTCCATACCTGGCAGCTGACGGAACAGATCTACGCCGACCTGCTGGAACTTGCCACGGAAGGCGAAATGGTCAGCGTCTGGAAGCAGGAAGACTATCTTTCATACAGTGAAAGGAGAAGGGAGATCTGCGACACATTGCGGATCCTGAAAAGCAACGCGCACACCACCGGGCTTCAGGGTGAAATAGACACCCTCTGCCTGCTGCTGAAGGAGAAGGAGCGGCTTCTCGGTACGGTCATGAATACCTTTAAAAGGCTGCAAAGCCAGACTGACATCATCAATGAGAGGATTCCGTCCATCATATCCAAAGTGGAAGACGTCCCCGATGCCCCGGAGGAGAAAAGCCTCCGTGAGGAACCCGCTTGGAGAAAAAACATCTTTCCATATTCCGCAAAAAAGAGAAAAAATCCGCCTACCTGCGTCAAAAGGAAAAATCGGAAAGGAAAAAAGAAAAAGCTCCCTCTTCCGTCACCACCGGCATGCTCTATTCCCTGAACCATGAAGTAACAAGGAAACGGCAGGCGCAGCAAAGGCAGCTGACCACCCAGATGGACAGCCTGTATGTGAAAAACATGGACCTGAACCGGAAGCTGAACAGCCTTATCCGGACACTTGAATTTGAAAGTAACCGACGAATTTCCGACAGATACAGGCGGTTCGTATCAGAAAGGGAACACTCTTATCTTGTTATTTCCTTTCTTGCCATATCCGTCTCCCTGCTTGCTTTTTTACTGTATATCATAATCCACAGAGAGTTAAACAGGAAATACAGATACGAAAAGGAACTTGAAGCATCGGATACAAGAAACAGGGAGCTGTTGCAGTCAAGAAAAGACATGATGCTTTCCATCGCTCATGACCTGCGTTCTCCACTAAGTACCATAAAGGGTGCTGCGGAACTCTTGCCGGAGGAGTCCGTACCGGAATGCCGGAGTGAATACCTGGAGAGCATATCACACGCATCCGACTATATGCTTACACTTGTTGAGACACTTATGAATTTTTACCTGCTGGATACGGAGCAGAACCGTTCCCAAATCTCGGTCTATAATCTGGAATCCCTGTTCAAGGAAGTCGCTGACAATTTTGTTCTGCAGGCGAGGAAGAAGGACCTTCGCTTTTCAAGCGAGTTCCTTGATATGGACATTGTTGTCAGCGGGGACCGGGGGCAGCTGCAACAGATCATAAGCAATCTGATTGCCAATGCGCTCAAATTTACAGAAAAAGGAGGCATATGCTAAGTGCCGAATATCACGGCGGTGAGCTGCGGTTTTCAGTACGGGATACAGGCTGTGGGATGGACAGCAAGGATACCGAACGGATATTCACAGCCTTTGAACGGCTTGAAAATGCCCGTAACGTACCGGGATTCGGACTTGGCCTGACCATATCGTACCGTCTTGTTTCACGGATGGGCGGCAATATCCGTGTTGAAAGCCGCCCGGGGGAAGGCAGTACATTCATTGTCATTCTTCCCCTCCGGGAGGCGGACGAGAAATCTCCGATAGAGGAAAACGAGCCTGTATCCGTCATTTCAAGACTGAACGGCATTTCCGTGCTTCTGCTTGACGATGATATCAGACAGCTCCGCATAACGGGAGAAATGCTCAAGCGGCTCGGGGCGGACTGCACCCCATGTGCCACCAGCCGTGAACTCATAGCCGGATAAGGGAGAAAAGCTATGATGTGTTGCTGACAGATATCCAGATGCCTGAAATGGACGGATTCTCCATTCTTGAGCTGCTCCGTTCCTCCAATATAGGCTGTGCAAACACTATTCCTGTAATAGCCCTGACCGCCCGTGTGGATGATGACATGAATTACCTCTCATGCGGATTTGCCGGCTGTATCCGCAAACCGTTCTCCATAGACAGGCTGTTTGCCGGCATATCCGGAATCATCGGAACGGTAAAGGAACGGGTATGGAAACCGGACTTGTCCCTGCTCTTTGCCGGAGAGGACAACCACAGGGAAATGCTGCGAATCTTTGTCGATGAGAGCCGTAAGGAACTCTCCCGGCTGCACGATGCGCTGCATGGAAATGACAGACAAGCCCTTCGGGATATCCTTCACAAGAACCTGCCGCTTTGGGAAACCGTGAACCTGGACTATCCGATGGAAACGCTTCATGAAATTGTCACAACGGATCCGGACAAATGGCAGGAAAAGCAACTCAAAGAAATATACAGGATTGAACAGGCTGCATCGAAACTGGTCATCCATGTTGAAAAAATGCAGGAGGAAGCACATGAAAAGAACAATACTGATAATTGAAGACGATATAATATTCAGCCGCAGCATCAGCAATTGGCTGAAGAAAAAAAATATGGAGACGGAATGCGTGACACATCTTTCCTCTGCACGCAGGAAACTTTCATCCGGGGAGTATGACCTTGTCCTCGCAGACCTGCGTCTACCTGACGGCAACAGTACGGAACTGTTAAGATGGATACATGAAAAGCATCTGAATATCCCATTCCTCATAATGACCAACTACGGCCAGGTTGAGAATGCGGTGGAAGCCATGCAGCTTGGTGCCGCAAACTACCTTTGCAAACCCATACAGCCGGACAGACTGCTGGAGTCCATTGGCAAGGTTTTCAGCCGTATAAAACATGATATAAATGAGTTCTACCGCGGAGAGAGTGACAAGGCCCGGGAGATGTACCGCCAAATAAGCCTGGTTGCGGCTTCCGACATATCCGTCCTTCTTCGCGGGGCTTCCGGTACAGGCAAGGAGCACATAGCCAGGGAGATGCATGAACAGAGCCGCAGAAAGTACAAGCCGTATGTAACGGTCGATTGCGGAGCCATTCCCGAAGAGCTTGCTGCATCTGAATTCTTCGGCCACCGCAAGGCTCGTTCACCGGCGCTGACAGTGACAAGCCCGGACTGTTTCAGGAGGCTGACGGCGGGACACTCTTTCTTGACGAGATAGGCAACCTTTCCTATAAGACACAAATGCTCCTGCTTCGTGTCCTGCAGGAAAAATGCTACAAGCAAGTCGGCTCCACGAAAGAACGCCGCTTTGACATCCGTCTGTTGGCCGCCACCAACGAGAATCTGGAGAAAGCCATAACGGAAGGGCGTTTCCGTGAGGATCTGTTCCACCGTCTCAACGAGTTCACCATCAGAGTCCCCCTACTGTCCGAATGCCCGGAGGACATACTTCCCATGGCAAAATTCTTCCTTGAGCGTTTTTCCAAGGAACACAGGGTCTCACTCCAGGGATTCGACAGCCTTGCCATAGTCGCCATGCGGGAGTACGGATGGCCGGGAAACATCAGGGAACTGAGGAACACCGTCCGCAGTGCCATGCTGCTTGCCACCAACGGCTGGATAACAGCCGGCAACCTGAAACTTGACCTGAGTGTAAGACCGGAAGAGAATGTGATTCTCTCAGAAGACGAGAAAGAACGGCAACTGCTCGTGAAAATGCTTGAGCAGACGGGAAACAACCGTTCCAGGACGGCCAGACTCCTGAACATGAGCCGTACAACCCTGTACGAAAAGCTGAAAAGATATGGAATCATCTGATGCGGGCAAGGGTGTCGGAAAATCCGACTCCCATAGGATTAACTCTTTTTGTCTTGCATTCCGACAGGTTTCCTTTTATGTTTGACATTGGAAAAACAAGCCATAAAAAACGATGAGTTATGAAGATACACTCTCTACGCGGCAGACTGCACATGCAGATCTGCGACTTTGAACACCGGGAAAGAATGTGGAAAACAGGACTGGCGCAGGCCATGGGGCTTCCCCCAAAAAAAGGCAGCGTTCACAGGATCATAGAAACCGTTCTCCTTGTCCCGATAACAGACGACCTTTACAGGGAAACCGGCAAGGTCATCCGTTACAGACAAACACTTACGGGCAGTTTCACATTATTATACAGGAACAGGCCTTTTGCGGTCATATTTCTGCCAATCCGGGAACCGGAAGGGTATTCATAAAATATCTGAACTCCAACGGTGTACAGTGTACAGCTTTGAAAGAGCTGTGGGACACGGAAGAAATTGCCGGATTTATCCGCCGGAACCTTTCCTGAAAGCCTGTCCAATGCAAGGGGGCTTACAAAAAGTGTACATATCCCTTACAATATTGTAAGGCAGGTGTACATTGTAGGTTTACACCCGACAGACAGTGTGGAATTTATCTGTCTGTCCGCCTGATATTTATAAGATTTCATGCCGGTTCCCATATATGAGGCATGGCATTGGCCCATACATAAACCGAATGTATAGAAAAAATCAGGAGCGTATGGAAACATTAATAAGCAGCCGTCTGTTCGGACATTTTGCAGAAACCTTCCGGGAAGGGAAAACAATCACAGAGAACAAGGTAACCGATGCCTATGGAGAGTTCATATCCCAACTCTCCCTGCTGGCAAACGGGGAACAGGCAGTGATAGACAAGTTAAGGCATCTCAGGATATTGGAACTGGAACTTGCTCTCTACAGAGACATACCGGGACACCGTCCTGAGCATATAATGGAAATATATCTTACAAAAACGACTTCCCTTGTCAAGATGGAAATCGAGCTCCTTCTCTTTTCAGTGGAGCATCCGGAGTGTCAGGTCTCCTCCGATATGCAGAAAAAGCGTTCAGGCGTCCCATCCATACACTGGAACGGTTCCACCACCAGCCTTATGGAGCTGATAGCCTCACTGGACTACTCCGGTCTTATCACCAATGACAACGGTGCCCGCCAATCCTTTGCCGGCCTGGTTGCCGCATTTGAGGAATTCTTCAACATCCCCCTTCCCAAGCCATACGACCTTCGTGCCGATCTTGCCCGCAGAAAGAAGAACCTCTCCGTCCTGCTTCCAAAACTCAAGGAGAATTATGAGAAAAACATAGTAAAATGCGGTCTCGGACAGCGTTGATACCGGGCAAAAAGCACCGTGTCCTTCAAAGTCATCTTTTGTCAGGGATAGTCACCCCGCTCCGTTTGGTACATAGCGGAATTCTCACTTATTTTGCCCCCATGAAAAGAAACCAAGAAAACATATGTCCTATGGCTAAAATCAAACAGACCGGCAAGCCGGCACAGGCTGCCGCCGGACAACCATGAAAGGGCGGGCGCAAGCCGAAGGATGAATCCGAACTTCATTCCTATTATTACGGGTTCCGCCTGGACGAGATGCAGAACATCGAATTCGAGAGGCTCTACGCGAATTCCGGCGCGAAGACCAGGTCGCAGTTCATCCTCTCGGCCATTTTCGGCAGGCCGCTGAAGGTGGTGAAGATCGACAAGGCCGCCACGGACTTCTACATCCGGCTGACGAACCTGCAGAGCGACTACCGCCGCGTGGGAGTGAACTACAACCAGGTGGCCAAGGCCGTCCACAGCGGGGAGCTGACCGAAAAGAAAGCCCTGGCCCTGCTTTACAAGCTGGAACAGCTGACCGTGGAGTACATCTCGCTGAACAAGGAGATCATCCGTCTCACCAAGGAATTCGAGCGATGGTTGCAAAGATAACGTCCGGGGTGTCCGTCTACGGGGCGCTTTATTACAACCAGGAGAAAGTGGACAAGGGCAAGGCCCGGACCCTGGCATGGAACCGTATCATGGAGCGTCCCGACGGTACGGCCGGCATCCCGGAATGCATGCGCAGCTTCGAGGCCTACCTTGCCGCCAACCTCCGGACGGAAAAGCCGGTGATCCACCTCTCGCTCAACCCCCATCCCGATGACAGGCTCTCCGACGGACAGCTGGAGGCCATCGGGCGGGAATACATGGAGAAGCTGGGATACGGCGACCAGCCTACATCATTTTCCGGCACGAGGACAACGCGCGCCCCCATATCCACATCGTTTCCCTGCGCATAGACGAACAGGGCAGGAAGATCCGGGATTACAAGGAGTGGGAACGTTCCATGAAAATCTGCCGGGAGCTGGAACAGAAATACGGACTGGTCCCGTCAACGAAAGAGGAACGCAAGGCCTCCGGTGCCATGACAGCGGTGGAATACCGCAAAGGCGATCTGAAACACCAGATCGCAAACGTGGTCAGACCGGCCCTGCAGGATTACCGTTTCCGCTCATTCAGGGAATTCAAGGCCCTGCTCGGACTCTTCAACGTGACGGTGGAAGAAGTACGCAAGAGTGTCGACGGAAGGATATGCCACGGGCTGGTCTATGCGGCACTCGATGAGAAGGGCAGACGCTGTGGCGTGGGCATCAAGTCCAGCGACATCGGCAGGAGCGTCGGTTACGAGGCCCTGAAAAGGAAATGCGCCCGGAGCAAGACGTGGATGAAGGCACATCCCGTACAGGAAAGCACAAAGGAGGCCATCCGGGAAGCCCTGCGTCAGGACACCCGTCAGGGATTCCTCCGGCTCCTGGCCGAAAAAGGCGTCGTCCCCATACTCTGGGAAAACGAACAAGGCGTGATTTACGGGGTGACCTACATCGACCACGGATCGAGAACGGTATTCAAGGGCTCGGCCCTTGGCCGGGAGTTCTCCGCCTCCGTCCTGAACAGGCTGTACGGCACGCCGCTTCCCATGGCAATCCCCCATGGGGATGCTCCTTGAAAGAGGAAAGGGCAAGAGGGGAAACCGGACTTGCGGAAGGGCTGCTGGATATCCTCACGACGGAATCCCGTCCTTATCCGGGCGAGGAAACCGTGGAAGGCCCCTACGGAAAGAGAAAAAAGAAACGGAAACGCCGCGGCCCGCATATCGGCTAAAAGGGTTTCCCAAAAGATAAGACATAAGCAAAGTATCACCTGTAAAACAAGTAAAACATGTCACAAGAAGATGCCAGGGGACTCGGCAAGACCACCGACTTCATGCGGGCGGTCAGCATCCTGTTCCTCGTGATGAACGTCTATTATTTCTGCTATCCGTTTTTCCACCGCCTGGGATGTACCAACGGCATGGCGGACAGGATCCTTCTGAACCTGCAACGGGACACGGGGCTGTTCACCCATTCGCTGGTGACCAAGTCCTTCTGCCTGATGTTCCTCCTCTTCTCCGCAATGGGGGCCAGGGGGCGCAGACAGATGGAGATGTCCCGCCTGCGCATCGGCTGTGTCCTCATTTGCGGGCTGTCGTTCTATTTCTCAAGCGAGCTGCTGCTCACTTCCCCGTGGGACATCCGGCTTGTCACGCTGCTGTACGTCTCCGCCGTCACCGCGGGTTACATCTGCCTCCTGACCGCAGGCATGTGGGCCGGCCGCCTTCTGGGAAGCCGGCTGATGGATGACGTGTTCAACGAGGAGAACGAGTCCTTCATGCAGGAGACAAGGCTGATGACGAACGAGTATTCGGTGAACCTTCCGACCCGTTTCCATTACAACAGGAAATGGCATGACGGCTGAATAAACGTGGTGAACCCGTTCCGGGCAACCCTCGTGCTGGGCACGCCGGGCAGCGGGAAATCGTACTGCGTCATCAACCAGTTCATCAAGCAGCAGATAGCGAAGGGCTACGCGCTCTATTGTTATGATTTCAAATATCCGGACCTGAGCACCATCGTCTACAACCACCTGCTCCAAAACAGGGACAAGTACGCGGGCGACGTCCGGTTCTACGTGATCAACTTCGACGACCCGCGCCGCAGCCACCGCTGCAACCCGATCAACCCGGCCTTCATGTCGGACATCGCGGACGCCTACGAGTCGGCATACGTGATCTTATTGAACCTGAACAAGACCTGGATACAGAAACAGGGCGACTTTTTCGTGGAATCCCCGATCATCCTGCTGGCCGCCATCATATGGTACCTCAAGATTTTCGATGGAGGGAGATACTGCACCTTTCCCCATGCCATCGAGCTGCTGAACAAGCCCTACTCGGACGTGTTCACCATCCTGACCTCGTACCGTGAGCTTGAGAACTACCTCTCACCCTTCATGGACGCCTGGAAAGGCGGGGCGATGGAGCAGCTCCAGGGCCAGATAGCGAGCGCGAAGATACCGCTCTCGCGCATGATCAGCCCCTCGCTCTACTGGATCATGAGCGGGGACGACTTCACGCTGGACATCAACAACCCTGAGCAGCCCAAGGTACTGTGCGTGGGCAACAACCCCGACCGGCAGAACATCTATTCGGCGGCCCTGGGACTTACAACGCCCGCATCGTCAAGCTGGTCAACCGGAAGGGAAAGCTGAAGAGCTCCATCCTGGTGGACGAGGTGCCGACCATCTATTTCCGGGGGCTCGACACGCTGATCGCCACGGCGCGGAGCAACAAGGTGGCGGTCTGTTTGGGAGCGCAGGACTTCAGCCAGCTGGTACGCGACTACGGCGAAAAGGAGGCGCGCGTGATCCAGAACACCATCGGCAACATCTTTTCCGGACAGGTCGTGGGAGAAACCGCGAAGAACCTCTCGGAACGCTTCGGCAAGGTGCTCCAGCAGCGCAAGTCCGTCAATATGACGAAAGAGGACACTTCCACCAACATCAGCACCCAGCTGGACTCCCTGATACCCGCCTCCAAGATATCCAACCTCTCACAGGGGATGTTCGTGGGAAGCGTATCGGACAATTTCGGAGAGACCATCAGGCAGAAAATATTCCACGCCCGGATCATGGTGGACAATGCCGGGGTGGAGGCCGAGACGAGGGCGTATAGACCGATACCCGTCATCACGGACTTCACGGGAGAGGACGGCCGGGACCATATGCAGGAGGAAATAGAGCGTAACTACTACCGTATCAAGGAAGAGGTGGGCGACATCATCCGCCGGGAGCTCCTGCGCATAGAAAACGATCCGAATCTGAGCCACCTGCTGGAGACGGACGGGGAATAACAGACTGATATAAAAACAGGATTGCCCTCCGGCAATCCGCCATTCAATAACCGTTTAATTTTAGTTTTATGACCGAGAAAAAGAAAAACATCGCCCTTCAGGGAAAACCCTGTTTCCCGTGGGTGGGCGGAAAGAGAAGACTGCTGCCGGTACTCACCGAATCCCTGCCGGCAGATTTCGGAAAGATGGAAACCTATGTGGAACCCTTCGTGGGCGGCGGCGCGCTGTTCTTCTGACTAAGACAGGCCCATCCCGGTATCCGCTGTGTGATCAACGATTCCAACGAGAGCCTGGTGAACGTGTACCGTGTCATCCAAAACTCCCCGGAGGAACTGATCAAGGCATTGGATGGTATCCAAAGAGAATACCATGCCTTGGCGGAGCACGCGGACAGAAGGGCGTACTTCATGGAGAGACGCACATTCTTCAACGAGGGTGGTCCTGACGATGTCACCCGCGCGGCGCTGTTCATCTTCTTCATGCGCACCTGCTACAACGGCATCTATTCGGTAAACCGCAGCGGCAAGCTCTCCGTGACGTTCGGTGCGGGCAACCGCGCGAAAATACTGGAAGAGGACCTGCTCCGCCTGAACCATAAACTGCTGCAGGGAGTCGTCATCCTGGATGGAGACTACCGCCGGACGGCGAAGTATGCCGGAGAGAAAACCTTCTTCTATTTTGATCCACCCTACAAGCCGGTCAACGAGTCGGGCGGCTGCACCTCCTACATGCCGGACGACTTCGACGACCACGACCAGATCCGCCTGGCCGAGTTCTGCAGGGACCTGGGGAATGCCGGCAGCAAATGAATGCTCTCCAACTCGGACCCGCGCGAAAAGGATCCGACCAATACCTTCTTCGACGACCTGTACGACGCTTCCATATCCAACGGCTGAGCATCTTCCGCTCGGTCTGCTCCATCGCCGAGAAACGGAAACCGGTCAACGAACTGCTGATAAGAAACTATTAATAAGAATTGGAGTATGGGATAAACGTCGAAAACATATCCGATATCCGTACTGTAAACAAAGGACTACCCGATTTTGGGTAGTCCTTTGTCGTTACTTGCAGTTTAAAATTATCAAGCTTGATGTGAATACCGGTACGGACTGCCGCCGGAAGCGGTTTCATTCCGGATAGCGGAGGGTGATCGCGGCATGCCCCTCTTTATAGCTCACCCTGAGCCCGAGCTTGTCCAGCTCCTCCCGGACAAGGGATTCCTCGAACCCTTCGGCCATGAATTTTTCCCTGAGCAGGCCGGCGACATTTCCTGTTCCGGTACTTCCGGAAAGAAAATCCTCCGTCCATTGTAGGAAACTTCCGCCGGTACGTACCAGGTTGTAGCGCCTCAGACAGAAGTTCTCCATGCTCTTCAGGTTGAATCCTATGAAAGACAGCAGGTCGCAGAGAAGCGGCCCGTTGGCATCGTCCACCCTGATTTCCGCCGTCAGTACGCAGGCCGGCGTGCCTTTTTCTCCGGAAGCATTATAATAAAGCCGGATGTTGTCCCCTATATACAGCCCCATGGCATACACCATCTCTCCAGGGGATTCCGTCATGACGGGAAATGCCTGCAATCCGGCATCCTCCCCCCGCTTCAAAAGCACGATGTCCGGTTTTCCGGAACTCCTGTCTTCCGGCGGGCATGACACCATCGTTCCGTTGGTCTTTCTCCATCCGAGAAACCGCAGGCAGTTCCCTATATCTTTCAGATACCTTTCTTTCTCCCTACTTCCATCGAGATACGGGTGGAGCGTATCCACGATTTCGGCCCAGTTCTCATTCGCCTTCATATATTATTGTTTACAAATTTCTATAAATCAAGCCGTTTTGCAGTGGAAATATAGCTATTTTATCCCGACCGGTCAAATGAATTCCCTAAAAAGTCATGGGAGAACCGCTCATGTAACCTTCCCGTGATTTGTCAGAAACCGGGTACGGTCCATATCTCCTTCGGTCCGGCATGAAGCCTTGTCGGACTCTTTCCCCGTCCTTCCGTACAGGGTCCGCCGGATGATTTTAATTGTACGGATTTTTTAATAACACATGAGTCTCCTCCGCCATATCCCTTTCCAGCTTTTTTATCAATTTTAATGAGAAACCGAATCTGGAAGAATATGAATGACAGGCAGGTCAGGATATTGTTTGAAAACAATAAAACCAATGGGTGTGATAAGCGCGGATAACAAAGGAAATCTTTCTTTTTTGCAGATGTGAATGATAATCGGGCCTTTCATTCCGGCTGCAAAATAGGCAGTGCATCGGTAAAATGAAAGGAAGGGCCGGACTTTTGGCTCTCCCTTGTTACATGTCAGTCCCATCGTAGGACCGGTTACCGTTTTATCTTTCACCCGCTTCCCTGTTTCAGTTCCGCACATGGCTCCTCCGCCTTTTTCAGGCGGTGCTGCAGGAACTCGTTCAAATCCTTGTGAGGCAGGTAGTGCACCGCCTTGTCCGTCACGCTCCCGCACTGCCTTCTGATCTCCTCCGTGGTTTTCCGGCCCGCGTCATCATTGTCCAGGAAACAGCAGACATGCCCGTAGCCTTTCAGCACGTCCACGCCCCCGGCAGATTACCGACCGAATTGAGCACCACGCAGTCCGGCACCGGCTTTCCCTGTTTGAGCGTAAGGTACGAGAGATAGTCCATGAAGCCCTCAAACACCAGGCCGTCGCCTTTCCGTTCCCCCCGGCCTCCATGCCTGAGATGCGTGATGTCCTTTGGGGAGGTCGAACCCTTGAAATAAGGGTTGCGTATCTCCAGGCCACCCTTCCGGTTCCTGAACCCGATCCCGAAATACCATTTGCCGCGCGTGCGGTAATGGACCTCCACGCACTCCCCCAAGCAATGCCGGAAGGAATCCCCCTCTTTGCCAGATAGTCCAGCAGCACCGTATTACGGAGCGGCGAGACGCGCAGCTCCTCGAATGCCGGAGGCGTGGCGGCCGCCTTCCGGGGTGCCTGGGCGGGCGTGGACACGGGGAAGTGTCCCTCTATGCCCTTCAATACGGAGGATATGTCGCGCGTCCCGTACAGCCTTTGCGCCAGGTCGATGATGCTTCCTCCCGTCCCCTCGCCGAAGTCGATTCACAGGTTTCTGGAAAGGCTGACCTTGAATGAGGGGGTACGCTCCTGTCTGAAAGGAGATCGGTACCACAAACTGTCCCCCTGTTCTTACGGGGGAGAATCCCATCCGCCGGAGGTAATCCTCCAGCGGAATCCTTTTCGCTTCTTCAATGTTCATGACTCGTCGTATGATTGATAAACAGTAAGAATTTAGAACCGCCTGCCGAACCATTCCACCGGGTCCAGCAGCCGGCCGTTTTTTTGCAGTTCGAAATGCAGGTGGTTGCCGGTGGACATCCCCGTGCTTCCGACCTTCCCGATGCGCTGCCCGATACGGACCGTTTCACCTTTCCTTACAAGGATCCGGCTCATGTGCGCGTACAGGTGGAGTATCCACCCCCATGGCGGATATGGACGGTCCGGCCGTAACCCGGACTGTAGCCGGCGGAGATCACCCGGCCGTTTCCGGCCGAATATACCGGCTCGCCATACGGGGCCGCCAGGTCCACCCCCTTATGGAATATTCTCCGGCCCTTAAGGGGATGGATCCTGTATCCAAATCCGGAGGACACCCGGTAGCGGGTACGCCTGCCGTCAAGGGGAAACAGGACCGGATAGTCCCTCAGGACGGCGACCGTCCGCCGCAGCCCTCATTCCTCCGCTCATTTCCCCGGTTCCCGGACATGCCCGTTTAACATTTCCCCGTCGCCTTCCGCCGTTTTTCCCCCATCCTCCAGGCAGGCGGAAAGTGACAAAAGGTGACAAAACATGACTATTAATGACAACTTCCTCATAATCAATTTATTTAATGGCGAAGATACTAATTTTACCTCCCGAAATGATTCATTCACCTTTAAATTTAACAGTCATGCAAGAAGTAAATCCCGCTGCTCAAGGCAGCGAAAACGCCACTCAGGAACAGGGTTACCTGATGGCTTACGACAAGAAGGAACAGAAGGCGAAAGGCGTCAAGGGCATCGCGGCAAACGGTGAGCTGGAGACGCTCGAGGCCAGCGAACAGAACAAGGGGCAGTTCGTCCGCGTGGACCGCTTCGGGAATTTCTTCACCAACTTCGGGAAGAACTTCCTCTACCAGTACAACAACCCCACACGTTTCTCCCTTTACCGGATGGAGGAAAACACCCCGGTGGAACAGGCCGCCAGGAAAATCGAGGAGGCCCAACGCCCCGAGAACGAGGCCGTCCGCCGCGAGCTTTCCAAGAACAACCGCATCTACAACAACCATTTCTTCAACGAACGGGAGATCAACTGGCAGCAGGCGGAGCGTTACGGCCTTACCCCGGAGGTGCTCAAACAGACGGGCGATATGGAAAAACTGCTGCAGGGCAGGCAGTCCGGCATAGCTATGACATCTCCATGAACACCGAGCTGGGACGTCAGAAGGGGGATGCCAAGCTCTCGCTCTTCCGCGACGAGAACGGGGCGGTCAAGTTCGACCTGCACTTCATCCGCCAGGCACCGAAAGTCGGACAGGAATACCGGGGATACAAACTGGAGGAGGATGTGCTGGAGGCATTGAACCGTACCGGCAACGCGGGCCGGATTGTCAACCTGGTCACGGACTACCGTACCAGGGAAACGAAGCCCTGCTACCTGTCCAAGGACCCGGTGACCAACGAGATGTTCTTCCTTCCGGCAGACCAGGCACGCTGTCCGCGCAAGATAAAGGACTATGCGCTGAGCGACAAGGAATACGCCGACTACGCCGCAGGAAAAGAGGTACCCATCGAGTTCAAGTCCTCGAACGGAAGGTGTACCGGACCTCCATCCAGATGAGTGCTGCCGAACGCGGTACGGAATTCCTGTGGGAACGCAGTACCCTCAAGCCGGAGAAAAAACAGGGACAGGAACAGAAGGCCGGCCTTAAGGAGACTGCCGGGAAACCGGCCAGACGGACCAGACAGACCATAACCCCCAAAATGTAACCGGCCATGACATCCGCAAATGAGAACATCAGGCAACTGGAAGGGCTGTTCCGAGAGGACGGCGCAGGCGGTCTCCTTGTCTGCTACGAGACGGGCAGGGAGAAGCCCCATGCCGACTCCTCCTACCAGCTTTATCCTGTCGACCCGGACCGGAAGGGCATGACCTACCAGTTCCTCAGCCTCCTGCATGTCGGGGTGGAGACCGCCCGGATATCGGCATTCATACCTGACACCCGTATGGAGGTCTACCGCTTCCCCCGCATGTCCGGCCTTCCTCCCTTTTATCGGGATACCCCCGTCAAAGAGTATATCACCGGCATGCTGCTGCCCCATATCAAAAGGAACAGGCTGAAGCCGGTGGTAAGTGTCAACCTGCGCGACATGGTCTTCATACGCTCCGAAGGGCTGTCTGTGGAACCGGGCGGCATTCTCCGTCTCGATGCCGGGCAGATCGACCGGCTCGTGGAGTTCCGCCGACGGCAGGACGGGCTGGCCGCAAGGTACAAATACATCCCCGGGTACAAGCTGCCCCTGCGCGTCATCGAGACTCCCAAAGGTGTACTGGTGTTCAGCGGCGGCAACATCGGAAGGGAAGGGACCGAAAACTTCTATAAGTTCCTGCTGGGGAACTATTTCTCGATGCACGCGCTTCCGGTCCCGTCAGGCAATACCGCGTGGATTCCCCTTCCGGAAGGCTGTACGGGCTCACCGACACCGTCTTCCGGAAAGAAGCGGAAACAGGCAGGTACATATTCGACCTTTTCGACGCGTACGCCGATATCGGGGCGTCGGAAAAGAAAGGATGGGTGTTGGAATTCGCCACGGACATGGCCCCATCCGATACGGAATACCGCCGCCTGGAGGACTTCTCCGGCTGCGGCCGGAAGGGAACAACAGGGATATCTGCCGGCTGCTCACCCTGCAGAAGCACTTCGACAGGGACATCATCCTCGATCCGGCTTTCGCTACCATTTCCGGTTCAAGGAATTCGTCAGGAGGATGGATGATTGCGTGAACGGCCTTTCCAAGGGGGACAGCATGGAAAAAATACTGGAGGAGATGCGGGAAAAGTCGGACCGTATCTTAAGGACGGATTTTCTGGTACGGGGATACGGCACTCCGGAGAGAGTAAAAAGGAACAGGGTCGAAAAAAACGAAAGGAACAACAGGATAAAACGATAATACGATGGACAGCAACAGACTATCTTCCGAACCTTATTTCAATCCGCAGCAGCCCGGCACGGTCTGTATCGCCATAGACAGGTACGGCCATTACCGGCCGTCTTCGGAAAACGCCCTGCGTTTCCTGCAGCAGGATGACGTGGAAACCGGAGTAAGGCATTTTCTGGACGACAACGTGAAGGCTGCAACCCTCTGCACATATGTGCCGGACGTGACACTGCTCGTCTTCCGTTTCCAAAGCATGAAGGACGTGCCGCCACCCAGGTCGGGACAGACGGCCGACCGCTACATACGTGACACGCTCCTTCCTTTTCTGGCCTCGGAAAGCCGGTTGCCGGAAAAGAAAATCACCCTTGCAGACGCGGTATATTCCACCCTGACCAGGGGAACGCCGGACTGCTCCGTGCTGAAAAAACACTTCATGCAGGAGACCGGCTACATCGAATTCCTCGAGAGGCAGCGCGAAAGGAAGAATATCTACCGCCTGCAGCCGGAATACGTGCTGCCCCTTACGGTGGTGAAAAATGATTTCGGTTACCTGCTTTTCTCCGGCAACGAGACCGGCAGGGAGGGGTTCAGGGCCTGCATCCAGCATGTGGCGGACCACTATTTCGACCCGCACTGCGACATGGGCCGGCTGGACATCTATGAATGCCCCGTCCTGGAGGGAAAGCTGCCTTCCTTTATTGACACGGTATACGCCCCTTTCCGATACTTTCCGGTAAACCGGTTCGATTTTTCCCCTCACCGCCATGTCGCCCCGTCCGCGCTGCCGGAGGGATTCACGGAAGCTGGTTCCCCTATACAGCCATCCGCTGCGTCCCGACGCGGATAGTTTCGCCGGTTTCATCTCACGCTTCAAGGACGATGAGAGGACACAAACGACCGTCAGCCGGGAGAACTACGACATCTACCGGCTGCTGACCGTCATGCGTAACGGCTATATGAATGTCCATGAGAAAACGTTTACGTACTTCGACACCCTGCTGCCGGTGGCAAGGAAGCTGGAACAGGTCACGCAGGTGAAAAACGCCGCCGCGTTCAACGCGGACGATTTCAGGATCTATTCCTCGGTTCTCAGCCGACAGGCGGAAGCCATCCTGCAAAGGGATTTCGATGTGAGGGGGCACCGTTCCATCGTAAACGAGCTGGATGACGGGAACCTTGCCTTCACGATAGGCCGCGTCAAGTTGAACTCCGTCCAAAGGGCGGTGCTTCACGACGGGCACGCGGTGCATCTTCCGGAGAATGACTCTCCGGAAAACCGCCGGCAGGCGTACTGCATGGCCGACAGGTTCGAAAACCGGCTGGTAACATCGGCAAGGCCGTTCCCCGGCGTACGGACATACCGGATGACAAGCGACGCTGATCCGACCGGTTGATCCGGAACCTGACGGGAAAGCGAAAAAAAGAGAAACGAAGTCCAAGAGTAACAAACCTAAAATATAGCCATGATCAGAAAAGAGCAAGTCAGAATCGGGATGCGGATTGTCGGGGACGATCCCGAATCCCTGAAAGCTATCCGTACAAGGGAACCGTCACCGCCCTTTGCGAGACAGGCCGGAATGAAACGGACTTTTACATTGTCATCAAACTGGACGGGGAATCCATGAGACAGCCGGAAATATCAAGGTGCTGTCCCGAAGGCATCATGAGGTGCTTCCCCTGGACTGTCAGTCCCGAGGAAAAACCGGAAAAACGAAACAATATCCCTTCCACGGCTTATACGGCCGTGGAGACATCCCGGGGTTTCCTCTTCTTCACCCATACGGAAGAAGGCAGGAGGAGCCTTCGGGAATTCCTTCAGGAAATGGCAGATACCTATTTCGAGCCGTCATTCGACCTGGGACCGGTATGCGTCTATGAGGCGGAAGGTGTACTTACTGATCTCTCTCCGGTCAATCCGGAGAAAATCTCCCTTGCGGCATATCCCTACGCGCGAAAGCCGGAGGCTTTCCGGCTGGATGTCCGTTACCGGAACCGGATGAGACCGACGGCAGAGGATTTCCGCAGCTTCTGTCACAATGCCGGTTGCACGGTCAGCCATCGTAACGGAAATATCGCCGACACCCTGGAGGCCCCGGAGCGTTACGACAGGTATTTGGAAACGCTCCGGCACATGCCGGAAACGGCTCCCCACGAAGAGGATGAAACCTGCAAAACCAGGCAGCAGCTGCAAAGGCTGCCGGACTCCGCCTATGATGTCCGCGGACACCGCACGGCAGGAAGGATACCGGATGATCCCGCTCACGCGTATGCATGGGTAGATAGGAATACGGACCGCATCGTCTTTGGCAGCCGCCCGCCCGGAGACCGGGAAACCGCCGGGTTCAAACGGGATACGGGAAAGAGGTCCTCCGCTTCTCCGAGAAATACAAAAAAGAAGACGGGACCCCAGCATAAAATGTAAAATTGTAAAATCAAGAAAGACAGTATGGAAAAGAAAAACAAGACAACACCTTTGAAAGTGGTGCGGCGGGAGTCCGGTTATCTGCTGTTTTCCGACAGCAATACCGGCAAGGAAGGCTTGAAAGCTATCTCCAGCATGCTGCCGACCATTTCTTCGATCCCCATGCCTATGACGGCCCCCTGGAAATTTATGAGTATTCCGGTTTACGGAAGGAGCTGGCCTCCCATATCAACAGCAGCTGCCGCAGGGGACTTTTACCGGGCGGGGACAGAAAGGGCGGGCATGTTTCCTCCGGTCTCCTCCCGGCAGAATTCATCAACCGCCTCGAACCGAAACTTTACGTTCCCATGAATCCGACATCCGAGGGGTATTCCGGGCTGTTCTCCCAAGTGAGGGGATATATGGGACTCGAACTATCCCGAAAGCCGGAGAACGAGGATATCTACCGCCTGCTCTCCATCAGGGAACACGGTTATATGAACATCCATGACAAGCCGTTCACCTATTACCGGGAGCTGCTGCCCCTGGCCGAGCAGCTTGAAAAGGTGACCCAGGTCAAATCCGCCGGCCTGTTCGACGTGCAAGCCTTCAAGGAACTTTCCCTTAAAATAAGAAAAGCGGCGGAGGATATCCTTCACCGGGACTTCGACGCAAGGGGCCACCGCCCGCTGGAGAAATACCTCAATGCCCCCGATACCTCCCTTCTTGTGGGAAACAGGTACTGGACAAGGCGCAACTCGATACTGGCCAAAGGGAACGCCCTGTACCTGCCGGAGAATGACCGTCCCTCCTCCCGGCACCTGCTGTACTGCATGGCGGACTTTACACGGAACAGACTGCTGGTATCCGGTGAACCGTTCCCGGTCAGGACCTACCGGGTAAAGGACGGCGTCCCGCATCCCGTCAGTCCGCGGGAAAAGGTACCGGAGAAGAAAAAGACCACCCGTAAATCCGCAGGCAGGAAAATATCATAACCTGCCGGGATATAAAGAAATTTAAAATATCACGATATGGAAAAAGAAACCGATTTGAAACAGAACGGACCGGTCGTCCTTTTCAATGTGGACAGAAAAGGCAGGCTGGCGGACTATGCCGTATGCCACAGCGACCGTGAATGCGGCGATTATCTGCTCCGGCAGGCGGAGCTGGCCCTGGGCGGGGCGTATGTTCCCGATGAATCCGTATTCTGCCTGGCGGGGGCGGAACGGACGGACGACGGCCTTCCGGAACTGCTGGACAACTATATCCGAGAAGGCGACATCCGCGACCTGCCCTCGGTTGGCCTGCGCAGCCTCACGTTCATCCATGAGACCACGGGAGGCGGCCTTCCGGAAGGGATGTGGGCCATACTGGAAAAGACGGGACGGCTGGCGGACAACCCCGATAATAGAAAAATGCTGGAAGCGTACCATGCCTACCACGAAAAAAGGGAGAATGCCCTGCCCGGGCGCACCCTCTCCGCCGTCCGCACGGACAAGGGCGTGCTCCTGTTCGACGACTCGGGCCGGGGACTGCAATGTCTGGAAGGTTACCTGCAGTACCACGCGGACCGGTATTTCTCCCCCGAACTCCACGGCTGGAGAAACTGGAGGTATACCACTTCAGTACATCCGATAAAGGCATATCGGACGCGGCCAAAAGGTGCGCCTTTATGTTCACCCTGCAAGGCCGGCGTGAGTTCGTCCCCCAAAAGGCGTGTTATCTGCCGGACTCCCTTGTGGCCGGACTCCATCCGTCAGCCGGCTGCCCCATGCATGCGGACGGTGAGGCGTTCCGGCGGTTTGTCAAGACCTTCGGCCTGAATGCCACGGACGAGGCGAATGAAATCGCCGCCCTGACCGGAATCCGTGCCGGAGGACTGTCGGATCCCGGACAGCTGGAGAAGGTATCCGTCCACCGGGCCGGATTCCGCAGCCTGTATGAACGCCGCAGGCCTGCCTGAAAAGGAATGACATTGTGATGTACCGGGCACTCGGACAGGCCTCCAGGGACATGGCGGAGAGAATTCTCAGAACAGAATATAAGGTACGGGGATACGCGCCTTCCATAGCGGAAAAGGAAACCGGGCACAGAGCCGGTCCGCCTGCCGGTAAAAAGAAGACAAACCGATGGAGGAAAACAGATGGAACCCCTAAAAGACGGATATAGCATGGCATGGCGGTTGGAACGGCTGAAAAGCTTTGGAAACGCCCCCGGAAGGAAACGTCCGGAAACCTCTATCTGGAGCTGTGTCCGGACAACCGGATAAAATCCTTCATGGTGGTCCGGCACAGGCCGAAAGGCACGGATCCCTTCATGGAATTCATCGGGCATACCGCCGACAAAGCCATAAGGGAGGGAAACGGGCAGGTTCCGGACAACCTGCTGCTGGCCCTGGAAGGAGTACCGGAAAGAATGCTTCCGACAAGGGAGGAGCTCCGGGAGGAACGCCCCGGAAACATATGGAAGCTCATCTCCGGATATGGCGAAATAACCGGAGGAAAACCGGTACCGCTCAGACGGGCCGTCTACCTGAGGGCGCACGGAAGGGAGATAGACCGTACCGCACTCGAAGAGATGGGGCTTTCACCCGGCTGCCGGAACTACGAGGCCTATGAGACCGCCATGGAAAGGGCCTCGGAAGGGAAGAAAGCCCTGTTCCGCCTTACCCTCGTGAAGACGGAACGGGGTGTCGGGGTGTTCAATGACGGACTGCAGGGCCCGGAGCGTATGCGCGGGATGCTGCAGGAGATGGCGGACCGTTTCTATTCCGCCGCATGGGAAGGAATGAAAACGCTTTCCATATACCGGATCGAGACAGCTCCCGGAGGCTGCTGGAAATGTCACGGGAGAACAGACGGGATTTTCCCGCCTCCCGGCCCCCGCTGGAAATCCTTGCCCGCTATCTCCCGACAGCATCTTTCGACATGTCGCCCACGGCGGAGAACCTGGAGCGTTTCGTGAGGGCCAACTCCCTGGCGCTCTCCGCAAACAACCGGGAGATCATGACCCTGCAGGATATCGCCCGGAAGGGATACGCCCACCTGTATATGGACGGTCCGTTCCGTTACAGGAAGGAGTTCGCCGGTATCGAGAAGGAACTCCGCATGCTCGCAAGGGAAAGGGAACTGTACCGCAACTTCCCTTATAAGGAGAGGATGCACGACCTTCGGGAAAGGTCCATGCGGCCGCCGAACTCCTCCTGAAAAGGGAAGGGATCCGCAGGGATACGCCATCCGTTCCCCAAAAGACGGACAAGTATGCGGAAAGGATACAGGCCATGGCGGAATGCCCGGAAAAGGGCATGATCCCCCCATCCTCCGGTGAAAAGAAAAAGGAACCGGCCCGCAAGCAAAAGGGACCGGCCTTCAGAAAAGTGAAACCCCAATTATAAACCGCAATGGAAACAACAGGAACACCCACACCCGAAGAGTTGCTCGACGCCGGCAGACGCACCATCGACCGCAAGGCGCTGCAGAAGACCATAAAGGATATTTTCTCATACCGGAACCCGCTCCGGCAGTTCATGGAAAACTACCGTTTCAATGTCATCCGCTGGAGCGCCACCAACCTGAGGAAACCATCCTTATGGAAGCGCGCCGGCCTGTTCTTCAACGCCGGAGGAATTCCGGGGATTCTCCGTGAGAATTTCCGGCAGAACCGCGCGGACCTGCTCGCCCGGTGGGAACGGGGCGTCATAGGCGACATCAACCGCTCGCTCATCCGCCTGGGGAGCATACCGCTTTCCTCCAAGCCCCGCGACCTTTCCCGGCAGCTGAAGGACATATCCAGGAAAATATACCGGATGACCACTTATGACCGCTGCCCGAGCCTGCTTCAGGAGAGTCTGCTGCTGTCCACCTACGAGTATATATTCGCCTCGCCGCATGAGAGGAAATTCGGAAACCTGTGCCCCGACGAGATCTGCGGGATGCTCCGACAGAACGGTGTCCCGCAGGAAAGCCTCTGCTACCAGAACTACGAGAGCATCCTCGCCGGAAGGGAGACGGTCCTTTACGAGTTCACCTCCGACGGGAAAGCCACCCTGTATCTCAAGCCGATGGACCATGTGAGACTGGAGATGACCTCCAAAGGGTATGACATGGTCCCTATGGGGATTCCTCCCGCCCGGACACTCCCTTCCCCTGCGGAAAGCATGGGGAATATGCCGCAGCTTTCCGAGAAGATCGGGAAAACAAAGAAAGCCCGGAGCGGAGAGAAACCCGCCAAAGAAGCCGGGAAGTCGAAGAAACGTCCCCAAATAGGATAATCCATAAACAACAGATAATAACCTGACAATAAAAATGTAAGAAAATGAAAGTCGTGATTTGTGAAAAGCCCCTCGTGGCTAAAAGACTGGCCCGCATATTGGGCGCGGACAAAATGGAAGACGGGTATCTCATCGGAAACGGATACGCCGTCACATGAACGTTCGGCCACCTGCTGGCCCCGGTTTCCCCGTTTTCCTGTATGGAAGGACCTTTTACAAGGGAGATGCTTCCCCTTGCAGTCCCCTCCGGACTCGCCGTCCGCCGGACAAGGACGGAAGACGGTTTCCGGGATGACCCCGTGGCCGTCAGGCAGCTGGAGGTCATCCGCAGGCTGCTGCGGGAAGCGGACGGGGCGGTTACGGCCACGGACACCTCCCGTGAGGGGCAGATGGTCGCCCGCAACCTTTATGATTATCTGGGCTTCAAAGGAAAAACCGAACGTCTGTGGCTTTCCTCACTGACGGACAAGGCGATCCGCGAGGCGTTCCTTGACCTTAGACCGGACAGTCTCTATGAAAGTCTGTACCTGGCAGGCAGGGCACGGCGGGAAGCCGACCGGATCATCGGGTACAATGCAAGCTCGCGCTCGGCATGGCAGCCGGAAAAAAGAACCACTCGCTCGGACGGGTACAGACACCGGTACTCGCGCTTGTCTCGCGCCGTTACCTGGAGAACAGGGATTTCAACGCCGTACCTTATTACCGGCTGGAGCTGTCGGTCCTCAAGGACGGTAAAGAGCTTGTTTTCACCTGCCCGGAAAAATACACACAGCAGCAGGAGGCCATCGCCGCCCGGAACCGGATCGCGGCATCGCGTGTGGCCACGGTAATACAGGCGGAGAGAAAGGAAACGGTGAGGAACCGCCGCTTTTGCATGACCTGGCCTCCTTGCAGAAGGAGGCGAACCTCCGGATGGGGCTGACGGCAGGACAGACGGCATCCGCCCTGCAGAGGCTGTATGAGGGAGGATACATCTCATATCCGCGTACCTCCTGCCGCTACATCCGGAAGGACATGCCGGAGGATATGCCGGCACTGCTTTCCCTTCTGAAAGACGACCCGTGTTTCGCACGTCATGCGGAGACACCGGAAGGCAGGGAGCTGTCCGCCCGTGCCGCCGATGACGACAAGGTGACCGGACACCATGCCATCATCATAACGGAAAACATACCCGGCAAACTGCCGCTTGATGAGCAGAACCTCTACCGGATGGTCGCAGGCAGGATGCTGGAAACCTTTTCGGGTGACTGCACCAAAGAAGAGGCGGATGTCCGTATCGAATGCGGGGGAATCCTGTTCGAGGCCGGATACCGCCGGACGGTGCATGCCGGATGGAAAAACGTTCATGACGGGACCGGGAAAGAAGAAGACACCATGTTCCCCTCCTGGGGGCAGGACGAGGTGCTGCCGGTAACGGACATATCCGTCCGAAGCGTGGAAACCTGTCCCGTACCGCTTTTTACGGAAGCCTCGCTGCTGTCCGAAATGGAACGGTGCGGACTCGGCACACCCTCCACAAGGGCCGGTGTCATCGAACTGCTCATCGCACGCCGGTATGTCGAAAGACAGGGATGCGGCCTGCTGCCCACCCCGAAAGCTGGAGGTGTATGAGGCCGTCAGGAACAAGCTGATCGCCGATCCGGAGATGACCGCCCGGTGGGAAAAGGACCTGCAGGAGATCGAGCGGGGAGAACTGGACGCGGACGTGTTCATCCAAAAGGTTGGAAAATATGCACGGCAGATCGTGGAGGAACTCTCGGCGGTCCGGTTCGAACATCCCGGACCGCCCCGACACCGCTGTCCCAAATGCGGCATGGAGACACTGACCCTTCACCGGAAGGTGGCCCGGTGCGGTGACCCGGACTGCGCGTTCCTGCTTTTCAGGACATTCAACGCAAGGGAGCTGACCGACGGAGAGATGCTTTGCCTGCTGGAAGGAAAGAAAACGGATTTCCTGCCTTTTGTCAGCAGGAAGGGAAAGCCCTATGAGGCATCACTTAAAATGGACGAGAACTACAGGATAGAGATGACATTCAGGGACATCCCGGTGGAGAGACAGCCGTTACCCGCCGGCGACCCGTCTGTAATGCAGGCAGCAGACATCCCTGTCGAAACTCCGCATCCCGGCCAGCTCCCATAAGGAAAATCCGGGGCATCCTTCGAACAGGCGGAAGCCTTCCCCCTGGAAGCGGGGCAGGACATACAAGACCAGCTCGTCGGCCATGTCAAAGCGGAGCAGGCTGTCCGTAAAAGGAAGCGTCTCCAAAGCCGCTTCCGCAAGGTATACACCGGAATGCCCCTGCTTCCATTCCGTCAGGGACATGAAGGATACATCAGGGCCAAGGCAGGACAAGGCAGCCTCCCGGATACGGGTGATGCCATATTTCTCGGGGTGTTCCCACAAATCGGGAAATGTACTCCTGCGGGCAAGGTAGCCGTCAAGGGTGATGAAAGCCAGGATCTGAACCGTCGCCATATGAATAGGATATTTTTTATTTCGTAATGGTTCCGGAAAAAGGCCATAAAAAGAGCGTGGCCTTACGCAACTTCAAGACGTGGCTCTGGTAAACCAAGAATAAGAGCAGCGCAAGCCACGCTATGACAATGCATAGCATAGCCTTACGCAGAGGTCCCTTATTCTTGTGAAATTTACCAGATTTCGTCTTGAGGGCGTTCCGCGAACGTTATGTCTATATATCAACAGGACCGGATTAATCCCCGTTCCTGAATGAATTCATATTTCCGGGGTAAAGATAGGAAATTAATCTGATATTCCGGGCAAACAGGTTCGATTGATTCATTATGCCGCCCCCAAAAAGAAGGAGGGCGTGTTTTCCGACTCCCTGACTATTGCCGACTTTTCATGACTATGGCTGACGCGTTCCGTACACGCATGGAAAATTGCGTTATCTTGCACCCGAAATCATAAAAAAAGATTATGGAACTGACACTTATTGAAACGAACGCGTATCTGGAGCTAAAAAGAAAGCTCAGCACGCTGTCGGTACAGATGGCCGACTTCCAAAAGAAAATCGCTCCGTCCTCACCGGAAAAGTGACTTGACGCACAGGAGGTATGCCTGGCCCTCGGCATCTCCAAAAGAAGCCTGCAGAACCATCGGGACAGGGGACTGGTCCCTTATTCGAACATCGGAGGAAAATGCTTTTACAAGGAAGCGGATATCCGGCAAATATTGGAAGAAGGCCTCATTAAAAAAAGAAGGAAATAATGGCGGAAATCATTACAAAAGATTCGGAGGAGTTCAAGGAACTGACCGGATGGATGAAAAAGATCGGAAAATCGGTGGAGGCGGCGACGGCAAGGATACGTCCCACCATGCGGACGAACATTACCTGCGGGGGGAAGACGTGTGCGAAATGCTGCACATCTCAAAAAGGACCCTGCAGACGCTGCGTGACGAAGGAGCCATACCCTATACCACCATCGGAGGGAAAATACTGTATCCTGAGAGTGCCCTGTACGAGACCTTGCGGAAAAACTACCGGAACTACAGGCAATACGCCGGATAACCGGTCGTAAAGAAAAAGAAGAAGGGATGCTTATCCGGCGAGTCCGGTGAAGCATCCCTTCTTCTTAGTTGGCCAGGCGGAACATCCCGCCGATCTTCTCACGCATCCTGTCCGTGTCCTCACCGATTTTTGGATTGATCAGCTCGGCGTAGACCTGCGTGGAGATGATGGTCTTGTGCCCGAGGACTTTCTGCAGGGTTTCAAGCGGCATGCCCTTGCTCAGGGCCAGGGTCGCAAAGGTATGACGTCCGACATGCGGGCTGACGCGGACACTGCAGCCGGCCTTCTCGCCGATACGCTTCAAACTGTCCTCCATACTCCCTATTTCCCCCACGGGGAACACCCTGTCCGGAGAAACCTTGAATTCGTTCACCCCCCTGTATTTCTCGATCAGCTCGACGGCTATCGGGAGCAGCTTGACAACATAGGGTGCCTTGGTCTTCACACGGTTTCCAACCAGCCAGGTGTTCCCGTCCGAATCCGTGTGGACATTCCGGTAAGAAGTTCCTTCAGGTCGGCATGGGCCAGGCCGCTGAAGCACATGAAAACAAACATGTCCCGGATGGCCTGCTGCCGCCTGTAGCTCAGCTTGACGCTGATAACGCGTTGCAGGTCCTCCTCCGAGAGGAAAGGACGTTTCTTGTATTCCGGCTTGCACACGAACTTCTTGAACGGGTGCTTGTGGATCCATCCTCGTCCATTGCCAGATACATCAGCCATTTCAGTGTGTTGACGCGCTCGAAGGCCGTTGACTTGGCCAGCCCGCGCACGGAAAGCATCCAGTTGTAATAGTTCTTGATGAAATCCATGTCCAGCGACATCAGGGGGATATCCTCCGTACCCAACTTGTCCTTCAGGTAACAGGACAGACACTTGTACTCGTCCACCAACCCCCGGTAGGTGCTTTGGGCTTTCGTCTTGCCGATCTGCCGTTTGTAATCCCGGATCTGGATATTGAAGATCTCCATCAACGAATGGATCTCCTCGCCAAAGCCGTTATAGCGGTCATAGACCTTCTTGGCTGTCAGGAACGAATCGTGGTCCGAGAGATATTGATAGTGCTTGCCGATCTGTGCCTTGATGTTCTCCAGCTCCCGATTCAGCCGTCTTGCCTCCTCGGATTTGCCTTTGGCACAATTGCCTTTGGCATCCCAAAGGGCAAGGGGAACATCACGCTTGCAGCTGAAACTCGCCGTCGTTCCGTTGACGGTAATACGCCCCATGACAGGGACACGGCCATTTTTTATGGCCTGGTTCTTGGTGTAGAACAGAACTCGAAAGGTACTCCTCATAACTCGATTATTTTTGTTACAAAATTACTATTTATCGAGTTGTTTTAAGCTATGAAGAATAATGCAAACAATTGAAAAATAACCGCTTATATTGTCTGTTTTATAGACTTGGACAAGGTAACGATTAGGTAACGTAACTCATGCTCAAATGTGCTTTTTGTAGCGTCGTTTTTCAAATGGAAGTGAAATACAATCCCATTAATTCGCTGAATTCAAGCGGTGTGTCGCCATTATGCAACTATTTCTAAAAATCTCCGACTTTTTATGGAAAACTGGGTGATGCATTAGTCATGGTTGTCGGTTTGTTCTTCAAAATATGTTTGGTGATATTCGCCATCATTTGCAGTCCGTTATTGTTTGTATTCGGAGTCGTATTTGTAGCTCTGCTTTTTGCAGCAGTAATGGTTGCCATTGGTGGTGGGGCTGCACTTATTTCGATGTTTCCCACTTTTAATGTGGTGCTACCTACGTCTCCGTTGTCTGCTATTGTAATGTATATTGCAGGCCTTCTGTTGGTGGGCATTCCATTGGTGAGCCTTGTTTGGGCAATATTCTGTCAAATATTCAAATGGCAGCCTATGGTTTCCGGATTGAAATGGACTTTGGTTATTCTTTGGATTATAAGTGCGGCGGTATTTGGTATCTGCTTTGCTATGCAGGGAGCAACATTCCCAATGCTGGGAGTAATGGCATGGTAGGAGAATGATAATGATTCTGTTAACATCGTAGCAGATATGAAGTTAACAAGTTAGTTTGTAATAAGTTAACATCATAAAGAAAGGAAGTTAACATCGTTAGTGGGATGATGTTAACTTCCTTTTCTGATATTCTCTGTCAGGTTCTCTTCTTTATTTTTCAGCAGGTTTCAGCCATTTATCAAGCCATTCAAAGAATGTACGTTGCCACAGAATGCCATTTTGTGGTTTCAACACCCAATGGTTTTCATCCGGATAGATAAGAAGTTCGGCTGGTACTCCACGCATTACGGCTGCATCAAAGGCTGCCATAGCTTGGTTGGCTAAAATGCGGAAATCTTTTTCGCCATGAATACAGAGGATAGGAGTGTCCCATTTATCTACAAAAAGGTGAGGAGAGTTGGCAAAAGTGCGTTGGGCGGTAGCATTGTTCTTTTCCCAGTATGCGCCACCCATATCCCAGTTGGCAAACCATTTTTCTTCTGTTTCCAAATATTGCATTTCCATGTTGAAGATACCGTCGTGGGCAATAAATGCTTTGAAGCGTTTATCATGATGTCCGGCAAGCCAATAGACGGAGAAACCGCCAAAACTGGCACCGACACACCCCAGTCGGTCTTTGTCGACAATGGCTCTTTTGACATTTCATCAATGGCGGTGAAATAATCTTTCATACATTGGCCACCGTAATCCCCGCTGATAGCTTCGTTCCATCCTACGCCGAAGCCCGGAAGACCACGCCGATTGGGAGCTACGATGATATAGTCGTTGGCGGCCATAATCTGGAAGTTCCAACGATAACTCCAGAACTGGCTGACGGGGCTTTGAGGACCACCTTCACAGAAGAGTAGGGTGGGATACTTCTTGTTCGGATCAAATTGGGGTGGGTAGATTACCCATGTTAACATTTGCTCTCCATCAGTTGTTTTCATCCAGCGGGCTTCTACCTTACCCATTTCCAGTTGGTCGTAGATATGCTTGTTCTCGGATGTCAGTTGTTTGGCTTCAGCAAAAATATCACCGTTGCGTACGTTGTTTACAGCGTAGATTTCATCACCCATGCTCATGGAATGGCGTTTGGCTATCACTTTGTCGCCGCAAAGGGCAAGGGAAGCGTAGTCGTACATACCATCAGTAAGCTGAGTCAGCCGGTCATTGTCTGCAAGGTTTATATTATATATCTGTGTCTCCCCATGCCATACACCGATGAAATATATGCTTTGGGAATTTTTATTCCATAGGAAAGCATCCACATTGGACTCGAACGATCTGCTCACAAAACGCTTTTCTCCGGTTTCAAGATCCATAATGAACAAACGGTTCAGGTCAGCTTCGTAACCATCGCGTTCCATACTCTGCCAGGCAATATATTTGCCGTCGGGAGAGTATTGGGGGTTGGTATCGTAACCTTTGTTTTCTTCAGTTATATTTTCTGTTTTCTTAGTGGCAAGGTCATAGATGTAAATGTCGGAATTAGTGGAGATTGCATAGGCTAATCCGGTTTTCTTGCGGCAAGTGTAAGCGATCTTGTCAGAGGAAGGACTCCAGGCTAACTGCTCTATACCTCCCCAAGGCTTCATAGGACTTTCGTAAGGCTCACCGTCCAAGATGTCCTGTATGTTGCTGATGTTGTTACCGTCAAAATCTGCTACAAAAGGGTGCGGAGCAGTTGTTACCCATTCATCCCAGTGCTTGTACATTAAGTCGGTAACGATGATACCGGTTGCCTTGGGTAAGTCGGGGTGCTTGTCGGCGGTGCTTTGTACGGTTTTCACCTGAGCGATAAAAAGCAGTTTTTACCGTCGGGAGAGAAAGAAAAGCTTCAATGTCTCCGTCATATTGGGTAAGTTGCTTACGGGCTGTGCCGTCCGGATTCATTTCCCATATTTGACTGCTGCCGGTTTCATTACAGAGAAAAGCAATCTTCGCTCCATCTTTAATCCAGGTGGGTTGGCTTTCCTGCCAATTGTCACAGGTTATTTGTCTATTGTTGCTGCCGTCGGTATTCATGACAAACAACTCATTATTGCTCTTATTTTCCGGTACGCTGTAATAGGCCACCGAATAAGCAATCTGTTTCTCGTCGGGCGATACGGCTACACTACCGATACGTCCCATTGCCCAAAGTGCTTCGGGTGTCATACGTTTACCCTCTATTTGAATATCCGATTTTCCAATAAGTGCGGTGTTTTGTTCTGCACCTCCGGTTCCGCCGCAGGACGCTAACATCATTGCTGCCGACATAAATAATAGGTTTGATTGTTTCATATCTGTTTGAATATTTATTTTAGTAGCGAAGATAAGGAATAAATTACTAATAACAAATTACTATTATGGACTTTGACTTGTCATTGGTAATTTGTTATTAGTAATTTATCTCTTAAATCTTTTTCAGGCTCCACGTCCCTTTTTTCATATAAAAGTAACAAAGCACTAAAATGCCTATGGAATAAACGATTTCTGATGTCCATGCAAATGCTACATCTAATTTCAGATAGGCTACAATGTATGTGATATAGCAAGTATAAACCACCAGTGTTATCATTTCCAAAGCTAATGCCGTACGTGTGTTTCCTGTTCCCGATACAGACTGAAAATAAACGTTGGCCGGTACAAGGAACAGATAGGCGGAGCAGAGTACCCAAAGTGAGGGAACGGCGGCTTCCTGCAATTCAGGCATGTCTGTATATACACTCAATATCAGCTTAGGGAATAATGCAAAGAAAATGGCGAATGGCAATACGAAAGCATAGGCAATTCGTATATGCTGTCGTATTGTACCCGGTACACAATTGATATTTCCCGCTCCGATAAGGTTGCTGACTAATGAACCGCAAGTCGAGGCAAATGCCATCATAACCATGAACATGATGCCTGATACGTTACGGATAATATTAGTAATTGCAAGTGAACGTTCTCCCAAATGCTCTACGTATAAAAAAAGTAGGAACCATGTTGAGAGTGACAGGAAATTTGTACCATTGTCCAAAAAGAGATGTTAAGCATACGTTTGAGTATATTCCAGCGGATGCCCGGTATCTTGTCTAACCCGTACTTGCGGATGTCAATACGGTTGCGGGTATAAAGAATGAAAAATATAAGCGATACCAGTTCTGCTAAAGATGAACCGATTGCAGCTCCGGCAATACCGAGGCCCGGGACTCCGAATTTACCGAATATCAGGACATAATTGAATATGATATTGCTTAATACCATGACAATGGAGTTTAATGTCAGTGTTTTAGTTTGTGTCGTTCCCAAGAAAAAAGCACGAAACATTACAGCTGTAAAAGAGAAGAAAAAACCGAATACGCGCCAATTGAGATAACTCATTGCTGCATTGTAGATGTGTTCGGAAGAGACGAGCCGTTTCAATATTACCGGTGCAAAACAGTAGCAGACAATAAACATAACCGCTGCCATTCCCAATTGAAAATAGATTCCTTGATAAAATAAGTTACCTATTTCTTTATATTGTTGTTCGCCGTTACGTCTCGCAATCAATATTTGCGCTCCGATGCTGAAACCGAAAGCAACCATAAACATTACTATATAGAAAATACCTGCAATGGCGGATGCTCCTAACTCTATTTCTCCTACGCGTCCCAGGAAAGCGGTATCTGTCATGCCAATCATCTGCTCCATAAGCAGGCTGATTAGGATAGGGTAGGCTATAAGCCAGATTTCTTTATAGGTGTATTTCGTTTGCATGTTCAATAAATTAATTTTTTGATATAGTTGAAAAAGGAAAAGAAAGCCGGGCAATGTACATTGTCCGGCTCCCCTCTGAAAAATGCCTTAAACAGAAGTTTATTTTCTGTTTTGCTTTTCTTTCATCATCTGTTCCTGTTGCTTTTGCATAGCCTCAAGACGAGCAGCGAAACCGGTCTTTTTCATTTTCTTCGGATCTTTCTTCTTAGCTTCCAGTTCTGCAAGAAGAGCTTCTTCGTTCGTCGTTTTACGCATGATGAGCGTAGTCACTACACTGATAAGCGTTGAAATAAAATAATAATAATTCAACCCTGAAGGATAGTCGTTCAAAATGAATAAGAACATGACAGGCATTAAATATGACATCCATTTCATTGCTGCCATTTGTGGATTAGCACCCGTATCCTGCTGTTGCATCATAAATTTGGTATTCAGAATATTCGTTACTGTCATCAGTAAACAGAACAAACTAAGATGACTACCCAAAAATGGGATATGGAACGGGAAGTTAATGAATGCATCGTATGTGGACAAGTCATCAGCCCATAAGAAACTTTGTTGGCGAAGTTCAATGGCGCTTGGCACAAACATGAACAATGCCATTAAAATAGGGAATTGAATCAGCATCGGCAAACATCCCCCCATTGGACTGACTCCATATTGGCTATAAAGCCCATTACTTCCTGCTGCTTTTTCATGGCATCTTCCTGTTTAGGATATTTCTTGCCGATTTCGTCTATTTTCGGTTTCAGCACACGCATTTTAGCTGAAGAAATATATGTTTTCCAAGTTGCAGGGAATACCACTGCTTTTACAATCAATGTCATCAGCAACAATACAATTCCCATACTCAATCCCCAGCTTGATAGCCAGTCGAAGATGTTGATGGTGAACCACTTGTTTATCCAGCGAATCAGCGGCCAGCCAAGGTATACCAAACGGTTAAGTTCCCACTTTTCAGTACGTCCTTTATCAAGTGCAGTCAGCGTTTTATAGTGATTGGGGCCGAAATAGAAAAACAGCTGTGTCGTTTTTTCTCCGGTCGGATCAAAAACTGTACTCATCTCTGCAGAATAGTCTTTGATATATCCGCTGCCCTGTGTCTCCATTTTTGAGCTCAATTTTGTCTTCTCAAAATCAGCATCTGCCAAGAATACAGAGGAGAAGAACTGATTTTTGAAAGCAATCCAGTCCAGGCGTTCCGCAACTTCTTTTTCATCGTTCTTGCCGGCAGATAAATAATCGGTTCCGTCTCCGGTGATTTTATAAGTTAGCTCTGACAAACGGTTTTCGTATGTGTATCCCTTTTCAATCTGACGTGCACGTTGTGACCATTCAATATCTACATATTTGGTGCTTGCCAATTTGTTTGCCATACCTACCGCATCAATCGTAAAGTCTACCAAATAGGTGTCATTGTGCATGGAATACTTAAAGTCGATATAGCTGGCACTATCTGCTGACAAACGCATTGTTACAGTACTATCCGTATAATCTACTACTTTAAAATAGTAATCTTCTGTCTGTATCGTTTCCTTCTTGTTATAGAAAAGGAAATTCATGGAAGCGTCATCTCCACTGAACAGAGTGACAGGGGTCTTTTTGTCCTGTCCCATATACTCTTTCAATGTAGCCGATGAAATACGTCCGCCTTTGGTGGCTACTGTCAGCTCTGCAAGGTTATTTTGTATTGTAACCTGTGAATCGGTTCCTTGAAGCGCATCAAAGAAAAGGGCGGTAGAGTCGGTTGTTTGAGCCTCTTTGTTATTAGCCAGAGCAGCTTCAGCTTTAGCTTTCAGGTCAGCCTCGCGCTGTTGTACTTGGGCTATGGAGTCATAATAGCGTTGTTGCGCAGCCAATTGCTCCTTGTTCGGACGACTTAGAAAGCTGAATCCGACTAACAGAATCGCTATTAGGACGAGGCCTGTGATGGTGTTTTTATCCATTTAATCAATTATGAATTATCAATTATAAATTAGTAATGATTACTTCTTTTCATTTTCGATAGCTGCTTTTACAAAAGCTACAAACAATGGATGCGGGTGCAATACCGTACTGCTGTATTCCGGATGGAATTGAGTGCCGACATACCATTTCAACGTAGGAATTTCTACGATTTCAACTAAATCGGACTCCGGATTGACACCTGTACATTTCATACCGGCTGCTTCATATTCGGCTTTGTAGGCATTGTTAAATTCGTATCGGTGGCGATGACGCTCCTGAATATGTTCTGTACCATAAGCTTCAAATGCTTTGCTGCCTTCTTGCAATACACATTCGTATGCACCTAAACGCATTGTACCACCCATATTGGTAATGGACTTTTGCTCCTCCATGATATCAATGACGTTATGAAGCGTCTTTTCATCCATTTCGCGTGAATTAGCGTCTGTGTATCCCAAAACATTGCGTGCGAATTCAATAGCTATGCACTGCATACCCAAACAGATTCCGAATGTGGGAATATCGTGCGTACGTGCATATTTGATTGCTACAAACTTGCCCGCGATTCCACGCTCACCAAAGCCCGGTCCGATGAGAACACCTGACATGCCTTTCAATGCTTCAGCCACATTCTCATCTGTCAGTTTTTCGCTGTTTACAAAATCTACCGATACCTTACGGTCATTATAGGTTCCCGCTTGTGAAAGAGCTTCGCGGATAGATTTGTATGCATCCTGCAAATCGTATTTACCCACCAAAGCAATATGTACCGGTTCTGTTGCTTCTGCTTTATGACGGCGTTCAAGGAAAGCACGCCAAGGTCCTAAGCCGGAGTGTCGCCAACAGGAAGTCCCATTTTCTTCAAAATGGTTTCGTCTAGTCCTTGGGCTTGCATCAAAATAGGCACTTCATATATAGTCGGTGCATCAATGCTCTGTACAACTGCATTCTCATCAACATTACAGAAAAGAGCTACTTTCTTACGTAAATTGGAGCTCAACTCATGTTCTGTGCGGAGTACAAGCACATCAGGCTGAATTCCTGCACTTTGCAGTTCTTTTACAGAGTGTTGAGTAGGTTTTGTTTTCAGCTCACCTGCTGCAGCAAGGTAAGGTACATATGTAAGGTGTACGCATAACGCGTCTTTACCTAATTCCCATTTCAATTGGCGGATACTTTCCAAATACGGAAGTGACTCGATATCACCTACCGTTCCTCCGATTTCGGTAATGACGAAATCAAATTTATATTTGTTGCCTAATAATTTTACATTACGCTTGATTTCATCTGTTATATGAGGGATAACCTGAATCGTTTTTCCCAAATAATCGCCACGACGTTCCTTATCAATGACACTCTTATAAATGCGTCCGGTTGTAATGTTATTAGCTTTGGTAGTCTGGATACCCAGAAAGCGTTCATAGTGTCCCAAATCAAGATCTGCTTCGTGACCGTCTACCGTTACATAACATTCTCCATGCTCATAAGGGTTCAGTGTACCCGGATCAATATTGATGTACGGGTCGAACTTTTGAATTGTTACTTTATAACCTCTTGCTTGCAATAACTTACCGATGGATGATGAAATAATACCTTTGCCTAATGAAGAGGCAACACCACCGGTGACAAAAATATACTTTGTTTCTCCCACAGCTATACTGTTTTAAATGTTTTCTCTAAAAATTAAAGCGCAAAATTATGAAAAAAAAGAGGAAGTACATAACAGTTTTGTGAAAACAATTATAAAAAGTGGAATATGCATGCATAATAAGGTTCTGATAAACTTTCACTTCTCTCTTTTTGTAATCTGAACATTTTGGTTTAATTTTGCGTTCAAATATAGATTTTAAGAATATATGAGGAATAGACGTATTTTAATAGGATTAGTTGCCGTACTATTTTCATTTCCGGTGATAGCACAGGATTCTTTAACTTCTGTAAAAGATATAAAGAAGCAGGCTAGAACAGAAAGTGCGGATACATTGTCGGGCATTTGGAGTCAAAACTGGATATTGAAACTGAAGCCGCATAATGGAGGATATCAGTTGGATACAGTCTCTGTGTTGTATGAAAAGTATTTTGGTGTGCTGAATTATTTGAATGATCCGGCTACTCCTGAACGTTATATTGCATATAATCCGGACTACTATCGCTTGTTTGTTCCTACTACTTATTACTATGCTCCAATGGAGCGTTTGTCGCAGGTTAACTGGACTTTTCAAAAACAGGATACAGTACCCGCTATGACGAAAGAACTTCTGCCGTTTGATACATTGAGCTTTTTATCGAAAGAGAATGCGAACAGAGTTGTGGATCGCGTGATGATGAACACATATGTTAATCGTCCGGATTTAGTGGAAATGACTGAAAAGGAAATAAAAAAAACAAAGGTATTTAAGGACAATATTGAAAAGGAAGTCTCTTCCAAACCTTCCGTTGCCAAACTTTTTGCCCAAGAGAAAATAATTGGAGTGAAAGAAGATGCGGAAGTTGTGATACAGAAACCCAACTGGTGGGTAACCGGTGGAAACGGTTCATTACAAATTACGCAAAACTATATCTCTGACAATTGGTATAAAGGTGGTGAAAGTACTAATGCTTTGCTTGCCAATCTACAATTGTTTGCCAATTATAATGATAAGGAAAAAGTACAATGGGAGAATTTATTGGATGCTAAATTAGGTTTTAGTTCTGCTCCTTCCGATGAATTTCATGATTATTTGGTAAGCACCGACCAACTTCGAATTTATAGTAAAATAGGTATTCAGGCCGCATCCAAATGGTACTATACCATAACAACAGAGTTTAAAACTCAATTTTGTCATGGTTATAAAGCTAATAGTGAGGAGTTGGTTTCTGCATTCTTCGCTCCGGCGGACTGGGCATCCAGTATTGGTATGGACTACAAATTGAAAAAAAAGAAATTTAATTTATCGGTTTTTATAGCTCCATTGACTTATATGATGCGTTACGTAGGCAACAAAGAAGTTGATGAAGTGAAGTTCGGTTTGGACGAAGGTAAGTGCGTTAAGCATAATTTCGGTTCTCAGGTGCAACCTACGATTTCATGGACTATCATACCTTCTATCGTCTTAGATTCACGTTTGGATTTTCAGACCAGCTATGAATGGACGCGTGTCGAATGGGAAAACACTGTAAATTTTGTACTGAACCGCTATCTTTCCACTAAGCTCTATGTACATGCTCGTTTTGACGACAGTGCCAAACCGACCGAAGGGGATAGCTATTTTCAATTAAAAGAATTGTTGAGTTTTGGTATTAATTACAAATGGTAACCATATACATTGTTAATGGCCAAGAGGGGCGCTCCGTTGGATGACAGCGGAGCGCTTTTTTTGTGTTTTAGTAGAAAAAATAAAGAAAAATCACTAAAAACGGGAAAAAGAAATGTTTGCGTACACAGAAAAAACAATCTAATCCCTTGCAGTTCGCAAATAATGCGTAAATTTGCCGCGATTTGTAATGCACACTTTGCAAAATGGCGAATACTATAAAACATCAGGGTATTGTGGAAAACATAAGCGGTTCTCATCTTCAAGTGAGAATTGTTCAGACATCAGCATGTGCTTCATGCAGTATCAAGGGACATTGCAGTTCGTCCGATACAAAAGAGAAAATCATTGACGTTACCAATGACGGCACATTTTCTTATCAGCCTGGCGACCACGTGTGGGTAATCGGTGAGCTGTCAATGGGGGCAATGGCAGTGCTGTTGGCTTTCATTTTTCCTTTTTTGCTCTTAGTCTTTTCTCTCTTTGTCTTGATGGCTGTATGGAATGATGAATTGAGTTCCGCACTCTGTTCATTAGCTCTTCTTATACCTTATTATTATGTACTGTGGCTGAATAAATCGCAATTGAGGAAGAAGTTCTCTTTTTCGGTCAAACCAATGAACTAACTAATACATAAAACAAATAATTAATAAACAACTAATTTATGAATGTAATTCTGATTGCAGTAATTTCATTAGGAGCTATAGCGTTGGTATCAGCCGCTATTCTTTATGTTGCTTCTAAGAAATTTGCTGTGTATGAAGATCCGCGAATTGCACAAGTGGCAGCTGTGCTGCCTCAAGCAAACTGCGGTGGATGTGGTTACCCGGGATGTAGTGGATTTGCAGACGCTTGTGTCAAAGCAGGTTCACTCGAAGGTAAGCTTTGTCCGGTAGGGGGACAACCCGTTATGACGAAGGTTGCTGAAATTTTGGGATTGGATGCTGCTACTGCCGAACCTATGGTTGCAGTGGTGAGATGTAACGGAACATGTGCCAACCGTCCTCGCGTCAATCAATATGACGGTGCAAAGAGTTGTGCTATTGCAGCTTCTCTTTACGGTGGTGAAACGGGATGTAGTTTTGGTTGTTTGGGTTGTGGAGACTGTGTAACCGCTTGCCAGTTTGACGCTATCCATATGAACCCGGAAACAGGACTTCCTGAAGTAGATGAGTCTAAATGTACTGCTTGTGGTGCATGCGCCAAGGCTTGTCCGAGAAACATCATTGAAATTCGTCCTCAAGGTAAGAAATCCCGTCGTGTGTACGTGCAATGCGTAAACAAGGATAAGGGTGCCGTAGCACGTAAGGCTTGTACCGTAGCTTGCATCGGTTGTGGTAAGTGTGTGAAAGTATGTCCTTTCGAAGCGATTACACTGGAAAATAATTTGGCGTATATTGATCCAAATAAGTGTAAATCTTGTCGTAAGTGTGAGGAAGTTTGTCCGCAAGGTACAATTATCGCACTCAACTTCCCTCCACGTAAACCCAAAACAGAAGGAGAAGCTCCGAAAGCAGAGGCATAATATTAAAAGTAATAAAACGACTAAAATACAGAATTGTATGTTGAAGACATTTTCAATCGGTGGAGTTCATCCACACGAAAATAAACTTTCAGCACATCAGCCTATCGTACAGGCGGAGATTCCGGCAAAAGCTGTTATCTTGCTGGGGCAGCACATTGGAGCTCCTGCTAAGCCTATCGTAGCCAAGGGTGATGTTGTGAAAGTAGGTACAAAGATTGCCGAACCCGGTGGCTTCGTATCGGCTGCTATTCATTCGTCTGTCAGCGGCAAGGTCGCTAAAATTGACACTGTTGTAGATGCCAGCGGATACGCAAAGCCTGCCATTTTCATTGATGTAGAAGGAGATGAATGGGAAGAAAGTATTGACCGTACCGAGACATTGGTGAAAGAATGTAATCTGACAGCCGAGGAGATTGTGAAGAAAATTGCGGATGCAGGTATCGTAGGGTTGGGAGGCGCTTGTTTCCCTACACAGGTTAAGTTGTGTCCGCCGCCTGCATTTAAGGCAGAATGTGTGATTATTAATGCAGTGGAGTGTGAACCTTATTTGACTGCCGATCATCAATTGATGTTGGAGCATGCCGAAGAAATAATGGTAGGTGTCTCCATATTGATGAAAGCTGTAAAAGTGAATAAGGCATTTATCGGTATTGAGAATAATAGCCTGATGCTATTCAGTTAATGACGAAAGTGGCTTCCGGTTATGCAGGCATCGAGGTTGTTCCTTTGAAAGTCCAATACCCGCAAGGTGGCGAAAAGCAACTGATTGATGCTGTCATCAATCGTCAGGTTGCTGCCGGTGCATTGCCTATCTCTACCGGTGCAGTTGTTCAGAACGTTGGTACTGCATTTGCCGTATATCAGGCTGTACAGAAGAATAAACCTTTGTTTGAGCGTGTCATTACCGTAACTGGTAAGTCTTTATCTCACCCCTCCAACTTCTTGGCTCGTATCGGTACGCCGATGAAACAATTGATTGATGCTTGTGGCGGTCTGCCTGAAGATACGGGGAAGATTATCGGCGGTGGTCCGATGATGGGTAAAGCTTTGATAAATACAGATGTGCCGACAGCTAAGGGTAGTTCCGGTATTCTGATTATGAACGATAAAGAGGCTAAACGCGGTGAGGTACAACCATGTATCCGTTGTGCTAAATGTGTAGCTGCTTGTCCGATGGGACTGGAACCCTATTTGCTTGCTACTGTATCGGCTCATGGAGACTTTGAAAGAGTAGAGAAAGAAGATATCATGTCATGTATCGAGTGTGGCTCATGCCAGTTCACTTGTCCTTCTAACCGTCCGATGCTGGATTACATCCGTTTGGGTAAAGGTAAAGTGGGAGCGATGATACGTGCACGTCAAGTAAAAAAATGAAAGATTTAATTTAATATAATCTTATGAATAAATTAATCGTATCCCTTTCGCCCCACGTTCATGGCGGTGACAGCGTAAAGAAGAATATGTATGGCGTGCTTATAGCATTGATCCCTGCATTTCTTGTGTCGCTTTACTTTTTCGGACTGGGTGCGCTGATTGTTACGGCTACATCCGTAGCAGCCTGCTTGTTCTTTGAATGGGCTATCGGCAAGTTCCTGATGAAAAAAGAAACTACAACTATCTGTGATGGTTCTGCCATTATCACAGGTGTGTTGCTAGCATTTAACTTACCTTCCAACCTTCCTATCTGGATTATCATTTTGGGCGCTTTGTTTGCTATCGGTGTAGGCAAGATGTCTTTTGGTGGCTTAGGTTGTAATCCTTTTAACCCGGCATTGGCAGGACGTGTATTCCTGTTGCTTTCTTTTCCTGTACAGATGACAACATGGCCGGCTGTCGGACAGTTGACTGCATATACGGATGCTACTACGGCCGCCACACCGCTGGCTATTATGAAAGGCGTTATAAACGGTGCTCCCGGAATGTCTTTAAGTGATCTTCCTGCATCTTTCGATTTGCTGATTGGTAACAATGGCGGTTGTTTGGGTGAAGTCAGTGCGTTGGCTTTGTTGTTGGGACTGGCCTATATGTTATGGAAGAAAATTATTACATGGCATATTCCTGTTGCTATCTTGGGTACAGTATTTGTTTTTTCCGGTATCATGTATTTGGTTAATCCGGAAATTTATGTGTCTCCGGTAGTACAATTGCTGTCGGGCGGTTTGATGCTGGGTGCTGTTTTTATGGCCACAGATTATGTTACTTCTCCGATGAGCATAAAGGAATGTTGATTTACGGTGTTTGCATCGGTCTGCTGACAGTCGTTATTCGTCTGTTCGGCGCATATCCTGAAGGTATGTCGTTCGCTATTCTGATTATGAATGCGTTCACTCCGCTGATTAACACATATGTTAAACCTAAACGCTTTGGGGAGGTAGCGAAGAAGAAATGAAAAAGTTAGAATCATCCTTAAAGAATATGTTGCTGGTACTTACGGGAGTTACTGCTATTTCCGTAGCACTGCTGGCTTATGTAAACGAACTGACAAAGGAGCCTATTGCGCAAGCTAATGCTAAAACGCTGAGCGATGCAGTAAGTGCAGTCGTTCCGGGTTTTGACAATGATCCGATTGCAGACAAGAAAACTCAAGAGGTGAACGGTGTTGAATACTCTGTATATCCAGCTACCAAAGAAGGCAAATTCATTGGTGCGGCTGTCGAGGCGACTTCTATGGGCTTCGGTGGTGAGCTGAAGGTATTGGTTGGTTTCGATGCAGAAGGTAAGATTATTGATTATTCTTTGTTATCACATGCAGAAACTCCGGGGTTGGGTTCCAAAGCAGCCGATTGGTTCAAGAAAGGAAATAAGGGAGATATTACAGGTATGAATCCCGGTGAAGCCTCTTTAACTGTAAGTAAAGATGGCGGTAAGGTAGATGCTATTACGGCTTCGACCATTACTTCACGTGCTTTTCTGAATGCTGTAAATGTTGCATATGCAGCATACGCCGGTCAAAATACGGCTGATGGCGCTACGGGAGCTACTATTAAAGTTGAACTCACTGATTCTGTCAGTGCTAAATAAGAAAGGAGTAGAGATATGAATAATTTTAAAGTGTTGATGAACGGGATTATTAAAGAGAATCCTACGTTTGTGCTCCTGCTTGGTATGTGTCCTACGTTAGGCACTACTTCGTCTGCTATCAATGGTATGGGTATGGGATTGGCTACAATGTTCGTGCTCATTTGTTCTAATGTAGTAATTTCTGCTATAAAGAACTTAATTCCGGACATGGTACGTATTCCTTCTTTCATAGTTGTAATTGCATCATTCGTTACATTATTGCAGATGGTGATGCAGGCTTATGTTCCTGCTCTTTATGCAACATTAGGTTTGTTCATTCCGCTGATTGTAGTAAACTGTATTGTATTGGGGCGTGCCGAAGCGTTTGCTGCTAAGAATAATCCGATGGCATCGTTTTTTGACGGTCTGGGCATGGGATTAGGTTTTACTATTGCATTGACTTTATTAGGTGCTGTTCGCGAGTTCTTGGGTACAGGCAAGATTTTCAACCTTACTATTCTTCCCGAAGAATACGGTATGTTGGTCTTTGTCCTTGCTCCGGGTGCATTCATTGCTTTGGGATACCTCATTGCATTGGTCAACAGTTTCAAGAAAGCATAACTTGTAATTCATAAATTGATATTATGGAATATATATTGATATTTATCTCGGCAATCTTTGTTAATAACATTGTGTTGTCGCAATTCTTGGGTATTTGTCCGTTTTTGGGAGTATCCAAGAAAGTGGAGACTGCGTTGGGAATGTCGGCAGCAGTGGCATTCGTGCTTACTATTGCAACAATTGTGACGTTCCTCATCCAGAAGTATGTGCTTGATGCTTTCAATTTAGGTTATTTGCAAACTATCACTTTCATTCTTGTGATTGCCGCATTGGTACAGATGGTAGAGATTATCTTAAAGAAAGTATCTCCTTCTTTATATCAGGCATTGGGCGTTGTTTTTGCCTCTGATCACGACAAACTGTTGTATTCTTGGTGTGGCTATTCTCGTTATCCAGAAAGATTATGATTTGCTGACAGGCGTGGTTTATGCATTCTCTACTGCTATTGGTTTTGGTCTGGCATTGACACTCTTTGCGGGATTACGCGAACAGATGAGTCTGGTGAATGTACCGAAAGGTATGCAAGGAACTCCGATAGCCCTGATTACTGCCGGTTTGCTGGCTATGGCATTTATGGCTTCTCCGGTGTAGTTAAGATATAAGGTAGGCTTAATCAGTTAAGATAAAGCGAAGAAGCTATTCTCTTTATAAAATGAGAGAGTGGTTTCTCCGCTTTTTTTATTGTTGGAGTTATCGAACACAGTCGGAATAGAGTAATGTTTGGTTCATTTTTTTTGTCTATCTGTATATATTCTGAATTTATTTCCTTACATTTGTAGCCTAATGATAACCTAAAAGCTAAATTATCTATTTTAATATGAAAGAAAAAATCTTGGTTACAGGTGGAACCGGCTATATTGGTTCTCATACTGTTGTAGAACTTCAGAACGCAGGTTATGAAGTTATCATTATTGATAATCTATCAAACTCCAGCGCAGATGTTGTTGACAACATTGAAAAGGTATCAGGCATCCGTCCTGTTTTTGAAAAGTTGGATTGCTTGGACTACGCCGGTCTTGACGCTGTGTTTACCAAATATAAAGGCATTAAAGCGATTATTCATTTTGCAGCAAGTAAAGCTGTGGGAGAGTCTGTGGAGAAACCGTTGCTTTATTATCGCAACAACTTGGTCTTCTTTGATAAACTTACTTGAGTTGATGCCGAAACATGGGTAGAGGGAATTGTGTTTTCTTCTTCTTGTACTGTATATGGTCAGCCTGATCATCTTCCTGTAACGGAAGAGGCGCCTATCAAGAAAGCGGAATCACCTTATGGAAACACGAAGCAAATCAATGAGGAAATTGTTCGTGACACAGTTGCTTCTGGTGCTCCTATTAATGCTATCTTATTGCGTTATTTTAATCCGATCGGTGCTCATCCTACTGCATTGCTTGGTGAGTTGCCTAACGGTGTGCCACAAAATCTGATACCCTATCTCACTCAGACAGCTATTGGTATCCGCGAAAAATTGAGTGTATTTGGTGATGATTATGATACTCCTGATGGTTCTTGTATTCGTGACTTTATCAATGTTGTGGATTTGGCAAAAGCTCATGTTGTAGCTATCCGCCGCATATTGGAGAAGAAACAGAAAGAGAAGGTGGAAGTATTCAATATCGGAACGGGACGTGGACTTCTGTATTGGAATTGATCAATGCATTTGAAAAAGCAACCGGTGTGAAGTTAAACTATCAGATTGTAGGTCGTCGTGCCGGAGACATTGAGAAAGTATGGGCTAATCCTGAACTGGCTAATAATGAATTAGGCTGGAAAGCGGAAGTAGGCATTGAAGATACTTTACTTTCTGCATGGAATTGGCAGTTGAAACTTCGTGAAAGAGGTATTCAATGACGAATAAATGAGTTTGTCTTTTTTTAACAGATAGGATATAAACAAATGCGTTCCTGCATTTGTTTATTACATGCAAATCAGCCTGAAGCTGCTTATGTGTATGTGAATATCCATAATTAGTACGTATGCCTCCCCGGCATAGACAGGTACGATTGCATAGTAGTTTTGTCGTGTTTTATTTTGTGTTTGTGTTGTGATAAGCCTTGTCGAGAGACAAGGCTTATTTTTTTATGCTAAGATGATTCTTTCCCTATTTCCATCATATTTTGGTTCATTGTGATTTTATCAGTCGAGGCAAGAATCCGGATGCAGATATGGATTGGGATGAATAATCTCTTCAATTAGGTGCATTACTAATTGTTAACCAACGTTATTATATATGGAATAGATTGTTCTTATTGTAGTATAAAACGTTCAAAATCGTATAATTTATAGAAAAAAAGCTTCTAAGGAGAACAATTAGACCTGATTTGTTTATACATTTGTGAGGTTGTTTATGTAACTATTTTGAATGAACAAATGGCTTGGCGTAAATGTTAATAGAGGAAAGTGAGATTGAATGACAGAAGACGCGACTAGGTCAGTAGGATGATGATGATACGCGACAACTAACAACTTACTAGATAATAATTAAGAAAACAGAATATAAAAAGATTGCTTATGTCACAGATTGTTGGACATATCTCTCAGGTTATAGGACCTGTTGTAGACGTCTATTTTGAAGGTACGGAGCAGAACTGATGCTGCCAAGCATTCACGACGCGCTGGAAATAAAAAAGAGTCATGGTAAGAGGCTGATTGTAGAGGTGCAGCAGCATATTGGTGAAAACACAGTGAGAACCGTAGCGATGGATAGTACGGACGGCTTACAGAGAGGCATGAAAGTTTATCCGCTGGGCGGACCGATTACTATGCCGATAGGAGAACAGATTAAAGGCCGTTTGATGAATGTTGTTGGTGACTCTATTGACGGAATGAAAGAGTTGGATCGTACCGGTGCTTATCCCATTCACCGCGAACCCCCTAAATTTGAAGATTTGACTACTGTACAAGAGGTGCTCTATACAGGTATCAAAGTTATCGACTTGCTGGAACCATACAGTAAAGGTGGTAAGATTGGCTTGTTCGGTGGTGCCGGTGTAGGTAAGACTGTGCTTATTCAGGAACTGATCAACAATATTGCCAAGAAACAAAACGGTTTTTCTGTATTTGCCGGGTAGGTGAGCGTACTCGTGAAGGAAACGACTTGCTTAGGGAAATGATTGAATCCGGTGTGATTCGCTATGGTGAAGAATTTAAGAAAGGATGGAGGAAGGTCATTGGGACCTTTCCAAGGTTGATTATAATGAGGTGGCTAAATCGCAGGTATCTTTGATATTCGGTCAGATGAATGAACCGCCGGGTGCACGTCAGTCTGTCGCACTATCCGGTTTGACGGTAGCGGAGTCTTTCCGGGATATGGGATCCGAGTCGAATGGACCACGTGATATATTGTTCTTTATTGACAATATATTCCGTTTCACGCAGGCAGGTTCTGAAGTATCTGCATTGTTGGGGCGTATGCCTTCTGCCGTAGGTTACCAGCCGACGTTGGCTACTGAAATGGGTGCTATGCAGGAGCGTATCACCTCCACGCGTAACGGGTCTATCACTTCCGTACAAGCAGTTTATGTACCGGCTGACGACTTGACCGACCCTGCACCTGCCACTACTTTTACACACTTGGATGCAACAACTGTATTGAGCCGTAAGATTACTGAGCTTGGTATTTATCCGGCTGTTGACCCGTTGGAATCGACTTCTCGTATTCTTGATCCGCATATTGTAGGCAGGAGCATTATGAAGTGGCTCAACGTGTGAAGCAGATTCTTCAGCGTAATAAAGAATTGCAGGATATCATTTCTATTCTTGGTATGGAAGAACTTTCGGACGCCGACCGTACGTTGGTAAATCGTGCACGTCGTGTGCAGCGCTTCCTTTCCCAACCGTTCGCTGTTGCCGAACAGTTTACCGGAGTTCCCGGTACGATGGTTCCATAGAAGATACAGTCAGAGGCTTTAAGATGATTCTGGATGGTGAAGTGGACTACTTGCCCGAGCCGGCTTTCTTGAATGTCGGGACTATTGAAGAAGCGATAGAAAAAGGCAAGAAGCTGTTGGAACAAGCTAAGAAATAGTTTTTGTAGTAAATCTCAATAGATTAAAGAAATGAAAGGACTGCATTTGGATATTGTATCACCGGATAAGGAGATCTTTAATGGTGAAGTTGACAGTGTTACTTTGCCGGGCACGCTTGGATCGTTTACTATTCTGCCGAAACATGCGCCTATTGTATCATCGTTGAAAGCCGGTGTGCTGTCTTATGTGACAAAGGACGGAGAAGAACATGTACAGGATATTCATGGCGGTTTTGTAGAGATGAACGATAACAAAGCTTCAGTCTGTGTGGACTGAGTTTTTGATTTCCAACCTTAAATTGCATATAGACGTGAGCATTACAAAACGGAACTATTTGTGGCAAATAACGCTCTTGACTGTATTGATAGGAGGTATAGGCGGTTGGGCTTACTATTCGGTGTTCCCGCATCATTATTTCGGTGGTTACCCGTTGATACCGATATTCTTTCTGACTTTTGGCGTGTTTATGATAAACATGGTCGAAAGTTGCGTCACCGGATGCCGGGGCGGATGTTGCAGATATATCTGTTGATGCGTGTTATGAGAATGCTCGCTTCTATCATTGTGATGCTGGTGTATTGTGTTGCAGTACGCGAAGAAGCAAAAGAGTTCCTTCTGACGTTTATTGTGAACTATCTGATATATTTGATTTATGACTCTTGGTTTTTCTTCACTTTTGAAGCCAACCGGAAGTTAAAAAAGAAAAAGAGAAAAGAAAATGAAACGATTGCGTAACATATTAACCGGAGCGTTGCTGGTGCTGGGAGCATTGTCACCTGCTGTTGTACAGGCCGACAGTATTCCCGTTACCCAAGACGGACTTGTGGCTGAGCTTGACAGCATGGCTCAACGTGACGATGTGACTCCTGCGGAACAAGAGAAGAATACGGTGGACGTAAAAGAGATTGTATTCGGACATATTGGCGATTCGTACGAATGGCACATCACTGCTTTTGGAGAAACGCAAGTCATTATTCCTTTGCCTGTAATTCTATATAGCAGTACAACAGGATGGCATGCTTTCCTGTCTTCCCGTTTGGAGGAAAACGGCGGAAGTTATGAAGGCTTTTCCATAGCTCCGGAAGGCAGTAAATATGAAGGAAAGCTGGTAGAATATGATGACGCCGGTAATGAGGTGCGCCCCTGGGATATATCTATAACAAAAGTAACATTAGCATTGCTTATCAATAGCGTATTGCTGCTCGTCATTATCCTGAGCGTAGCGCAATGGTACCGTAAGCATCCGCAAGGCAGTGCAGCGCCGGGTGGTTTCATTGGATTCATGGAAATGTTTATAATGATGGTGAATGATGATATTATAAAGAGCTGTGTGGGGCCGAAATATCGTAAGTTTGCACCTTACCTGCTGACTGCCTTTTTTCTTTATCTTCATAAATAACCTTATGGGATTGATTCCAATATTTCCGGGTGGGGCAAATGTCACCGGAAATATTGCAATCACAATGGTACTGGCTGTCTGTACATTCCTTGCCGTTAACATTTTTGGAACTAAGGCATATTGGAAAGATATTTTCTGGCCGGATGTACCTGGTGGTTGAAGGTACCTGTGCCTATGATGCCTTTTATAGAGTTCTTCGGAATTTTCACAAAACCGTTTGCATTGATGATCCGTCTTTTTGCTAACATGTTGGCAGGGCATATGGCAATGTTGGTGCTTACTTGCCTGATATTTATATCGGCAAGTATGGGACCTGCTTTGAATGGAACGCTGACAGTGGCTTCGGTATTGTTTAACATCTTTATGAACGCGTTGGAATTACTGGTTGCCTTTATCCAAGCATACGTGTTTACTATGTTGTCGGCTGTATTTATAGGTCTGGCACAGGAGGAACATAAGGAGAAAGCGGAAGAGAAAGTAATGAAATGATAAGATAATCGAGAATATAAACATTAATAAAATAACCATTTAAAAACTGAAAGTTATGTTACTATCTGTATTATTACAAGCTGCTGCGGCAGGGGTTGGAGTTAGTAAATTAGGTGCAGCGCTCGGTGCTGGTTTAGCTGTTATTGGAGCTGGTGTGGGTATCGGTAAAATTGGAGGTTCTGCCATGGAAGCCATTGCGCGTCAGCCGGAAGCATCGGGAGATATTCGTATGAACATGATTATTGCCGCTGCTTGATTGAAGGCGTTGCTCTGTTGGCAGTTGTTGTGTGTTTGCTGGTATTCTTCTTATAAAAGTGGGGAGAATACTTCCCTGTTTAATTTTTTTAATTTATAATTTATAATTGAAATTATGTCATTGTTATTACCTGATAGTGGTCTGCTGTTCTGGATGCTTCTTTCATTCGGTGTGGTCTTTGTGGTATTGGCCAAATATGGTTTCCCTGTCATAACAAAAATGGTGGAAGGCCGTAGAACCTATATAGATCAGTCGTTGGAGGTGGCGCGTCAGGCAAACATCCAGCTCGCCAAACTGAAAGAGGAAAGTGAAGCTTTGATTGCCGCTGCAAACAAAGAGCAGGGAGCATCATGCGGGAAGCAATGCACGAGCGTGACAAGATTATCATCGAGGCACGTAACATGCGGAAGCCGTTGCACAGAAAGAACTGGATGATGTAAAACAGCAGATTCAGCAAGAGAAAGAAGAAGCTATTCGTGATATTCGCCGCCAAGTCGCTGTACTGTCGGTAGATATTGCGGAGAAGATTATCCGTCGTAACTTGGACGAAAAGCATGAGCAGATGGAAATGATTGACCGTATGTTGGATGAAATGCTGGCGGCCAATCACTAATCATTAATCTTTAGAAAAAATGGATATAGGAATTGTTTCGATGCGATATGCAAAAGCTCTTATGGAGTATGCAAAAAGTACGGGTACAGAAGACAGGCTGTATGCAGAAATGCGTATGTTGAGCCGGAGCTTTGAGAAACACCCGGACTTGCGTACAGCATTGGAGAATCCGGTTCTGTCGGTACAAGAGAAGTTTTCGCTCATCTGTGCCGCTACTGTGGGCGATGCCCCAGCCGAACGCGAATTGGCTCGTTTCATTATGTTGGTATTAAAAAACAGGCGTGAGTCGTTTTTGCAATATATATGCTTGAGCTTTTTGGATTTATACAGAAAAGACAGGCGCATTGGTATTGCCAAACTGACAACAGCCGTACCCGTAAGCCGCGAGGTTTGGGAACGTATTCGGAATAGTGCCTCCCATTTGTTGCATGCTGAAATGGAGTTACAGACTGATGTTGATCCTTCTATTGAAGGTGGATTTGTATTCGACATTAACGATTTTCGCCTGGATGCCAGTATTGCTACTCAGCTGAAGAGAGTGAAACAACAGTTCATTGATAAGAACAGAAGAATTGTATAACAGTGATTAGTGATTGATGATTAGTGCTTAGGGAGTGCCAAAGCGTACAGCTAATCACTAATCACTAAACACTGCTCATTCATCGCTAAACATTAATCACTAAACATTAATTGCTAAATAAAATGTTGTCTGGAAATATAAAAGTAAGCGAAGTCTCCGATATTTTGCGCAAGCAGTTGGAAGGAATTGATACCCGCGTTCAACTGGACGAAATAGGTACAGTGCTGCAAGTCAGTGATGGCGTGGCACGTATCTACGGATTGCGCAATGCCGAAGCAAACGAGTTGCTGGAATTTGACAACGGCATCAAAGCCATCGTGATGAACCTTGAAGAAGATAACGTAGGTGCTGTGTTGTTGGGGCCTACGGATAAGATCAAAGAAGGGTTTGTGGTGAAACGTACCAAGCGCATTGCTTCCATTATGGTGGGAGAAGGCATGCTGGGGCGTGTTATTGATCCGTTGGGTGCGCCGTTGGATGGTAAAGGGTTGATAGGTGGTGAATTATGCGAAATGCCGTTGGAGCGCAAAGCCCCAGGTGTTATTTTTCGTCAGCCGGTGAACCAGCCGTTGCAGACCGGCTTGAAAGCAGTTGATGCAATGATTCCCATCGGTCGCGGACAGCGTGAGCTGATTATCGGTGACCGTCAGACCGGTAAAACAGCGATAGCTATCGACACTATCATAAACCAGCGTGCCAACTATGAAGCAGGCGATCCTGTATATTGTATTTACGTGGCTATCGGTCAGAAAGGTTCAACGGTGGCATCAATCGTGAACACATTGCGTGAATACGGTGCAATGGACTATACCATTGTTGTGGCTGCTACGGCAGGCGATCCGGCTGCATTGCAGTATTATGCTCCGTTTGCTGGCGCTGCAATCGGTGAGTATTTTCGTGACACCGGCCGCCATGCGTTGGTTGTCTATGATGACTTGTCCAAGCAGGCAGTGGCCTATCGTGAGGTATCTTTGATTTTGCGCCGTCCTTCAGGGCGTGAGGCTTATCCGGGTGATATCTTCTACCTGCACTCCCGTTTGCTGGAACGTGCGGCAAAGATCATCAATCAGGAAGAAGTGGCACGCGAGATGAACGATTTGCCCGAAAGTTTGAGAGGTAAGGTGAAAGGCGGAGGTTCATTGACGGCGCTTCCTATTATCGAAACGCAAGCGGCGACGTGTCAGCCTATATCCCGACGAATGTGATTTCCATTACCGACGGACAGATATTTCTCGACACCAACCTCTTTAATCAAGGTAATCGTCCTGCCATTGATGTGGGTATCTCCGTCAGTCGTGTGGGCGGTAATGCTCAGATTAAGGCGATGAAGAAAGTGGCCGGTACATTGAAGATAGACCAGGCACAGTATCGCGAACTGGAGGCATTCACCAAATTCAGCGGCGACATGGACCTGTAACTGCATTGACTATCGACAAGGGGCAGAAGAACACCCGTTTGCTGGTACAGCCGCAATACACTCCGATGCCTGTGGAAAAGCAGATTGCAATCCTTTATTGCGGCACGCATGGCTTGTTGAAGGATGTACCTTTGGATAAAGTAAGCGAGTTTGAACACAGCTTCCTCGAATTCCTTGAAAGAGATTATCAAATGGAAGTGCTCAATGTTTTGAAGACAGGCGTCATTGATGATAATATCTGCAGGAAAATAGAAGAGACTGCGGCAAAGACTGCTAAACAATTTATGTAGATAGCGATCGGCACAAGTCATTAATCATTAATGTACGGCTGCCAACCGCTAATCACTAATCACTAACCGCTAATCACTTAATCAGATGGCTTCACTGAAAGAGGTAAAAAATAGAATAAGCTCCGTCAAGAGTACGCGTCAGATAACTTCTGCGATGAAGATGGTAGCATCTGCCAAGCTGCATAAGGCGCAGGGGCGGATCGAGAATATGCTGCCTTATCAACGGAAGCTGAATGAGATTCTGACTAACTTCCTGAGTACGGATGCTACGATAGAGTCGCCCTATACCGATGAACGTCCGGTGGGGAGGGTGGCTATTGTGGCGTTCTCGTCCAATTCGTCATTATGCGGGGCTTTCAACTCCAACGTGGCGAAGATGCTGGAGCGCACGCTGGAAGAGTATCAATCATTGGCCGGGAGAATATTCAGATATATCCCGTAGGCAAGAAAGTGGAGGAGGCCGTAAAAAAGCTGGGATTTGTGCCGCAGGGCAGTTATCAGGAAATGGCGGACAAACCTTCATACATGCAGCTTATGAGCTTGCCGGGACCTTGATGAAAGAGTTTTTGGAGGGGCGGGTGGACAAGGTAGAACTGATCTACCATCATTTTAAGTCCACCGGTTCACAGATTCTGACGAGGGATGAATATCTGCCTATCAATCTGGATAAGGTGGCTGAAGAAGCAACCGAAAGCACTGCAGGAAAAAGCAGTTTCAATAATGATTATATCGTAGAGCCTTCTGCTGCCCGGTTGATAACAGAACTTCTTCCTAAAGTGTTGAGTCAGAAGATTTATACAGTTCTGTTGGATTCCAACACTTCGGAGCATGCGGCCCGGATGCTTGCCATGCAGGCGGCTACGGACAATGCCAATGAATTGATTCAGGATTTGACGAAGCAGTATAACAAGAGCCGCCAGCAAGCAATTACGAATGAATTGCTGGATATCATCGGTGGCAGTATGAAATAATTTTCTCGAAGAGAAACAGTGATAAGAGGCTATATTCCAAAAGGATATAGCCTCTTGTTGTTATATCCGGCAGTGCTTCTCCTGAAAACAGTCGGTCAATCTGTCTTTTCCCTTGTTTATTTATACTACCTTTACCACTCATAAGAATAAACAGAAAGAATAATGGAGCAAAACTCTGAATTAGCGCTTGCATGGCAGTTCATTGAAAATACAGGCACACATCTTTTTTTGACAGGCAAAGCCGGAACCGGTAAAACTACTTTCTTGCGCAGGCTCAAACAGGAAAGCCCTAAACGGATGGTGGTTCTCGCGCCTACCGGCATAGCGGCTATCAATGCCGGTGGTGTAACAATTCATTCATTCTTTCAGATTCCCTTTGCGCCTTATGTGCCCGAAAGTTCGTTCAGTACGAATGCTACCTACCGTTTCCGTTTCGGCAAAGAGAAAATCAATATAATACGCAGCATGGACTTGCTGGTGATCGATGAGATCAGTATGGTACGTGCCGACTTGCTGGATGCGGTGGATGAGATGCTTCGCCGTTACCGCGATCACCACAAGCCGTTTGGTGGCGTGCAACTGTTGATGATCGGCGATTTGCAGCAGTTGGCTCCCGTAGTGAAGGAGGAGGAGTGGCAGATACTGAAGAAGTATTACGATACTCCTTATTTCTTCTCCAGCCTGGCTTTGAAGCAGACGGAATATTGCACTATCGAGCTTAAGACCGTATACAGGCAGAATGACGGAGTCTTTTTGGATTTGTTGAACCGTATTCGTGAAAACCATTGCGATTCGCAAGTGCTGGAAGCGTTGAACCGTCGTTGTCTTCCCGATTTTCAACCCCGCAAAGAAGAGGGTTATATCCGTCTGGTGACCCATAACTATCAGGCGCAACGCATCAACAATTACGAGTTGGAACAGCTTCCGGGACGTTCCTATACCTTTCGTGCCACGATAGACGGGAAGTTTCCCGAATATTCATATCCTACGGATGAGGTTCTTGAACTGAAAAAAGGTGCTCAGGTGATGTTTGTGAAGAACGATTCGTCCGGCGAGCATCGCTACTATAATGGCATGATTGGTGAAGTGACCGCAGTATCCGCAAGTAGCATTGAGGTGCGTGCCAAGGATAGCGGCGAGGACTTCCTGCTGCAGGAAGAGGAATGGGCAAATGCCAAGTATGTATTGGATGAGGAAAGCAAGGAGATCGTAGAAGATATAGAAGGCACTTTCCGGCAATTCCCCTTGAAGCTGGCATGGGCCATTACCATTCATAAGAGTCAGGGACTCACGTTTGAACGCGCCATTATCGATGCCAGTTCATCCTTTGCGCATGGGCAGACGTATGTGGCGTTGAGCCGTTGCAAGACGTTGGAGGGGCTGGTGCTTAGTGCGCCGCTCTCCGCAAGAGCGTCATCAGCGATCGGGAGGTAGACCGGTTTACGGAGACAGCCCGCAGGAACGAACCGGACGAGCAACGTTTCCATTCATTGCAACGGGCTTATTTCCACGAGCTCCTGACGGGATTGTTCGATTTCCAGCCACTGGAACAGGTATTGCAACATTATGTGCGCTTGATTGATGAACATCTCTATAAGCTCTATCCCAACCAGTTGACTGCATACAAAGAGGAAATGGAGCGTTTTCGCGAAAGGTGATAAAAAGTGGCGCAGAAGTTCGGTATGCAATACAACCGTTTGATTGACGCTGCACAGAACTATGCTACGGACAAAACATTGCAGGAGAGAATTGTAGCGGGAGCCAAATACTTTAAGAAAGAAATGGAACCGCAGTATCTTGCATTGATAGGAGATCATGTTCTTGCCACAGACAACAAGGAGCTGAAGAAACAACTGAGCAAGGCAAAAGAAGAACTGAATACTATTTTCTTGCAGAAAGACGACCTTTTGGCTTACGTCATAGAGAACGGCTTCCATACAGCCGACTTTTTAAGGCAGAAAGCGGTATTGTCTATCGGCGAACGGGTTATTTCCGGAAAAGAAGATTTGAAGCGGAGAGGTATGCTGGAGACTGTGGAGAGAAATATACAAGAACGGAAAAGGCAAGAGGCAAAGGCCGCTGCCACTCAAAAAACTTCGGATGTGCTGCATCCTGAGCTCTACGACAGGCTGGTGGAATGGCGAAATTCCGAAGCGTCCCGAATGGGAGTGCCTGTCTATACGGTTATCCAGCAAAAGGCCATCCTGGGTATCAGCAATCTGCTGCCCGCAGACAAGGCGATGCTTATCCGCGTTCCTATTTTGGGAAGAAAGGGTTGGAGAAGTACGGGGACATTATTCTGGAGATGGTGCACATGTACCGTAAGGAGAAAGGACTGGCAGAACCGGAGCTTATGCTTTAGAACGGTGTCCTGTTCCCTTGTTGCACTTCGATGCGTATGCCGAACGCACCGTTGGAAGATTTCATTTCGAATGCTCCCTTAAAGTTGTTCTTTTCCCAGGGCAATGCCGAGTGTTGGGAACTTTCCAGCCGTCTTTGTCGTATTCGCCATAGGTGTTGATGCGCATTCCGTTTTTCAGCCTGAAACTTCCCATTTGCAGGTTTTCCGGTGACGACCAGAATCCGGACAGTCCGAAGGGGTTCATGCTGTAAACGGTGGAGTTAGTAAGCGAAAAGACATTGGAGAGCCTTGCGAGTAGGTAGCATTTGGATTGAGACGGAACATTCTGCTGTAATCCTTGCTTGCATCCGGTATTTCCAGCGTAAATTCAGGCAGGCGGGGAGCCTCCATCTTCAACAGGCTCATATCCAACAGAAAACCGTCATAATTCTTCACCTCAGGCATAAGCGCACCTTCGGGCGGAGTGCCGTCGGGCAGGACATGGGAACGAATACTGTCACCCTGTGCTTCACTTTGGGCATACAGTGAAATGCTTCCCGCAAATAACGCGATGATAAAAGACAAACTTGTTTCATAGCTTTGTTCAGATTATGTTTTTACACTTTGCGTGCCATACGTATCAGACAAAGATAAGCCTTTCCCATAATTTTCCGAAATTTCTTTATATTATTTCTCTTTCTTTATACTATCAGTTTGTATCCTATCCCGCGTACGTTTACGATGCGTATTCGCTCGTCCAGCGCGAGTTTATGGCGCAACTTGGTTATGAAAACGTGCAGGCTGCGGGAGTTGAAAAAACTGTCGTCTCCCCAAAGATCCAGCAGAACATTCTGGGTGTTGACTACCCGGTTTCGGTTTTCGCAAAGGCGTTTCAGTATTTCCGACTCCCGGTAGGAGAGTTCCACTTCCGTAGCGGCATGTGGCGCTGCATCGGTTCCTACATACGACAAGCGTTGTGTGACGGAGTTGAATCGATAATCACCTATTTCAAAACCGGTGGTTTCTTTGGGGGTGCTTTCTGTGAAGTTGAAAGCCTTTCCCGCCAGCGCTTTGATGCGGACAATCAGCTCTTGCATGCCGAAGGGCTTTTTCAGATAATCGTTTGCACCGAGCTCAAAGCCTTCTACAACATCGTTGATGGCGGAACGAGCCGTAAGGAAAAGCACCGGGGTATACTTATCCGTCTGGCGGATGCGGCGTACCATTTCGAAACCGTCCATGCGGGGCATCATAACGTCTGCCACAAGTACATCGGGACGCAGGTCGAAGAACAGGCGCAATCCTTCTTCGCCGTCGGTAGCGGTGTTTATAATGAAGTTTTGCCCTTCCAGCGTGTCTTTAATAATCATTGCAAGGGTTTCTTCATCCTCAACTAATAGAACTTTTATTTTATCCATACTCTTTATTTCTTCTGCCTGACAGGCCTATTACTATTGCTCCTAAGGAGAAAACCGGCAACTGTTGGTTCCCTATGGATGCTTTTTGTCTTTATGCGTTATATGCCGTATATCCCATACTCTTTGCTACTTGTTCAGCCTTACGGTGAAAGTGCTTCCTTTGCCAGGTTCACTTTTCACCGATACGCTTCCACCATGCTTCTCGGTCATGGTTTTGACATAAAACAGGCCGAGGCCGTAGCCTTTCACATCGTGCAGATTGCCGGTGGGAACGCGGTAGAACTTATCGAATATATGCTTTTGCTTTTCGGGAGCGATACCGATTCCCCGGTCGCTGATAGAAATTTCAACGCAGTCCCCCTGTTCCGAGGAGGTGATTTGTCGGCAACAAATGCTGATTTCAGCTTCTTCATATGAGTATTTGATGGCGTTGTCAATCAGGTTGCTGATGATATTGCTGAAATGCGTGCGGTCTGCGGTGAGAGTCAGTCCGGCGGGTTCGATCTTTGTCAAGATGTGGACAGGCTTTTCAGATTTCAGCTTATGCTGCTCGATGAGCGGTTCAAGAATGTCTGCCATAGACAAGACTTCCGGATGCAGACGGAAGGTCTTGCGGCGTTCCATGCTCATGGACAGTATCTGCTCCACAAGTCCGCTGAGCCGTTGCAACTGTTCTTGGCAGATGCGCAGATATTTGTCGCGCTGTGTCTTTTCTTCTGCTTGATTGAAGTTCAGCAGGGCATCGTTGGCGGCATAGGCTACGGCGATAGGGGTTTTCAGCTCATGGGTGATATTGTTGGTGAAATCACTTTTCATCTCTTCCAGTGTCTTTTGCCGCAAAATGGTGCGGATGAGTATCCCAAATGAGAAACTGAGGATAATCAGGATAACGAACGAGGTAGCCAGAATTCCCCACATCTGTTTCAAGACCAATTGTGTGACGGGTTCCATCCAAAGCCGGTAGCTTTGGTGGGTATTAAGGTCGAAGGCGTAGTTGTATTGCTTGGCTTCGGGGCCGGGAACATATCCGGCAGTGCTCACAACGGCAAGTGTGTCTACGAATATATGAGGCGAACTTTTGTCGCTTGTGTAGATATGTTCCAGACGGTGGGGCAGTGTGATGCCCCATTCTTTCAGCTGGAGGGTTAGCAGGCTGTCGTATACATGGACATCGGGATCGGAAATGACGTCCAGTCCGGAGTGCAGTCCCCGCTGAAAATATGTGGCAAGTTCCAGCATGCTGTTTTGGTCGCGTAGAATCATATCCAGCCCGCCTTTTGCTCTCAGTGCGGCTTTTGGGGAATTACCGGTGTCTTTTACGGCTGCCTCCAGTTTCTTTTGGGCGGCATCGGGGTTCAGCCATTGGGCCTCGTTGCGTCCTTTTCTTTGTTCGATAAAAAGTACGTTGCCGGAGTCCGGGACAGCGGTGGCATTATGGGTTATGACCTGCCGGGTAGTGGACTGCTCTTTCCGGCCGTTGCGGTCGATGCTGGTAGTGCTGTGCACGTAGGCCTTGCTTTCTATTCCGTCTTTCTCGAATCCGGCAGATACACTTACCTCTCCATGATCGGTGCTGTCCTTGCGCAGTTTCTCCACACGCAGCATCATTTCATTGTAGTCGCTCATGCGCATGGCTTCTATGATGTTACGTTCCATATCGTTGCGCATGGTGCGGTACAGTCCGCCAAGCCAGTAGGCCTGATAAGAGAATATGCCCGCCAAAGAGAGGATGACGAGTACGGCAATATATTTCAAAGGTAGTCTCATGGTTGCTGCTTTATTAATTGTGCAGACAAATATAAGGAGTTATATTGTGCGCTGCATCATGCGATAAGACTAAATAACACTTCTGATAACAGTAGATAACACTCGGTAAGCCGGTGATAACACAGAGTTACGTTGCTAATGCCGTACTTTGCAGAGGTTTCAACACAAAGAATGAATTTAAACTATCAAATACAATGAAACGATTCTATCTATTATCAGTTATCTGCTTTTTAGGCACCGGCATCTTCGCACAAGAAAACACCGGCGAAGAACGTACGCTCAGCGCCGACAGTATCATAACCTCGGATGCACGTCTGGACAGTATTTACCAAAGCCTGCCCGAAGTGATGATAACCGGCGAACGGCCCGTAGTGAAAGCCTCGCAGGGCAAACTGGTCTATGACTTGCCGCGCCTTATCCATGATCTGCCTGTGGACAATGCCTATGATGCCGTAAAGGAACTTCCCGGCGTAACCGAAATGAACGGCGGCCTGCAACTGGCAGGACAGGGAGTCACCGTTGTTCTGAATGGAAAAGTAACCACCCTCAGCACCGAACAGCTTTATGCTTTGCTGAGGAGCATCCCTGCAAGCCGGATAGAAAAAGCCGAAGTGATGTATAATGCGCCTGCCCGTTATCAAGTGCGTGGAGCCTTATCAACGTGCAGTTGAAGCAAACCACAGACGGCCCTGCTTCCTGGCAAGGTGAACTTTACGCCAAATACAATCAGAAACACTACGAAAACTTTGAAGAACGTGCCAGCATGTTATATAACGGAAATAAATTCTCAATAGATTTTCTTTACTCACACAAACATGGGCGCACTTACAATACGACAGACAAAGATGCCATGCACACTTTAGCGGACGGCTCGGTGCACCCGATGACAACCGGCGAGGTGAAGGTGGGCCGTTCGCACACGCATGACTTCCGGGTGGGGACCGATTATAATATTGCCAAAGAGCATCAGTTGAGTTTTGTCTACAACGGCAACTACCAGACGTATCACAGCCGGATGAACATCAACGGCTCGCAGCGGTCCACCACTTTAAGCAATAGCACCGGCTGGCTTCACAACGGCCGTCTGGACTATCGCACCCCGTTCGGATTGCAAGCCGGTGTGGAGCTGACTTACTACCGTTCCCCGTCCGACCAACTGCTGAATAGCCGCCTGTTGGACAGTGATGAACTCAACTTCTTTACGCAAGACTGTCAACGCATCAATCGTTGGAAAATGTTTCTGGCACAGGAACACAATCTGAATAAGGGGTGGGCGTTGAACTACGGCATTGTCTACACCACCAGTACCGATAACAGCTATCAATACTACTATGATCCGGAGACAGGAGAGCAGTTGGGAAGCGGAGACACTGCTTCATCGGCAGCGAGTGAGAATAGCACTGGCAATCTCAGCAACATGAAGTCCCGCAAGCGGGAAGAGACGTTGAATGTCTATACCGGCTTCAGCAAAAGCTTTGGCAACAAGCTCTCACTGGATGCATCCCTGGCCATAGAACGCTATAAGACACCCGTTTGGAATCAGTGGGATTGGTATCCTACCATCAATCTGAACTATATGCCTGCACCCGGACATATTCTGCAACTTGCTTTAAGCAGTGATAAGGACTATCCCGACTATTGGGCTGTGCAGGACGCTGTTTCTTATGTGGGCGGAGGATATTCCGAAATTCATGGTAACCCTCTGTTGAAACCTGCACAAAGCTATGAGTTCAAATTGAACTATGTCTTGAAAAGCAAATATATCTTCAGCACTTGGTTCAGCCACACCAAAGACTATTCGGTACAGACGCTTTATCAGTCTTCGCAACGTCTGGTTGAAATCTATAAATACCTGAATTTTGATTATCAGCAAAAGTTTGGAATACAGGCATCAGTTCCATTTAAGATAAAGAATTGGTTTAACTCCCGCCTGACGCTTATCGGGATATGGCATCATGAGAAAGATAATGACTTTTGGGATATTCCTTTCAATCGCAAGCAGTGTTACGGCATCGCCAAATAAATAACACTTTCACCCTTTCCACCCGGCCGACTTGAAACTGACCGTCACCGGATTTGTACATAGCAAGGCAATCCAGGTATTTATGATCTGCCTACATCGGGCAATGTAAATGCCGCTTTACGCTATGGCTTTGCCAAAGGAAAAGCAATCCTGAATCTGTATTGCAACGATATATTTGAAACAGGACAGATTTCGCCACGCATCCGTTTTCAAACCCAGAACGTGACCAATCACTATTCTTGTTTTCGTGAATTCGGAGTGTCGTTTACGTATAAATTCGGCGGATATAAAGAAAAACAAAGGGAAGGAGTGGATACGTCACGATTCAAATGATAATGCTTTTTCAAGATAATCACAGAGCTACAGCTTGGTTAAAGAAGAATAAATAAGATGCGTTTATCTCATAATTGCAAATAGTCTTTATTAATTTTATACGCAATACGAACATATCATTAAAAAGAAAATCATGAGAAACACGAATCTTTGGAGCATCATTGGCTGTATATCCTTGTTACTGCTGAGCTTTGGAGTGCAGGCACAAAACCTTTTTGTCATTGAAGGGAAAGTGAAAAACGTGAAACAAGGGGTTTGTTTAAATCTGTTTCAAATGGAAGGAAGTGTGGGGAGCAGTATTGCCGTAGATACGTTGCGGGAAGATAGCTTTCGTTTTGAAGTACCTGTTTCGGGTACAGGTACAACCCTTTTAAGTCTGCTTATTCGTGACGGAAACTTATACAGTATGGGATTGAGCTTATGGGCAAAGGCTGGTTCGCATATCCGCTTGACGGGTGAAGACATGAACATTTATACTTGGCAAGTGGAAAGTGATGTGCCACAACAGAAAATATGGCAGCTTTTTGTGAAAGACTCACGTCCGTTGTTGAACCTTCTCCAAATGAATTCTTGGGAACAAAAGAAACTTATGCGTGCTTACAAAAGAGAGGAATCCAAGGAGGAAAAAGCCAAGATGATGACCATGCTTGATAGTTTGGAAAGAATAGAAAACAGGTTGGAGGTTCGTATAGATTCCAATGTGATAGAACGCATGAAGCAATTGCCGGTGGAAGAGGTGTGGATGATGAAACTTATGAGTCTGGCGTTGGGAGTAAAATACACGAAAGATTATCCTTATCGCAAGGAGGTGGAAGAACTTTACGGCAGGCTTACCGATGAACAACGCCAGACATCGCAGGCTTTGGATATTCAGTCTTATCTATCATCGGTGCAAACGGTTTCTGTCAAAGCAAAAGCGGCAGACGGTGACTTGTATGATTTGCAGGGCAATGTACATCGGTTGTCCGACTTTAAAGGAAAACCTGTTCTAATCGATTTTTGGAGTCGTGGTTGCGGTCCCTGTCTCATGGCATTGCCGGAGATGAAGGAAATCAGCAGGTTATATGAGGGACGTTTAGTGTTGGTAAGTTTGAGCATTGACGACAAGACTAATTGGGAGATAGCCTCCCGGCATCATGATATCTGCTGGTGGAACTTGAATGACTTGAAAGGTAATCATGGCTTGTATGCCAAATACAGTTCAGGGGCTATTCCCCGCTATGTGTTTTTATCATCAGAGGGAGAGGTTGTGGAAATGTGGTCCGGTTACAGCAAAGGAAGTTTGTTGAAGAAACTGGGCAAACTGATGGAGTAGTAATGGATTTTTCGTACTTTTGCAACTTTCAAAAATCAAAGTTGTTATTTAAAGAAAAGACCCTGTATGAAATCAGACATTGAAATAGCGCGCAGTATAGAACTGAAGAAGATAAAGCAGGTTGCAGAGAGTGTGGGTATTCCTCGCGAAGAAGTAGAGAACTATGGTCGTTATATCGCCAAGATTCCTGAGCAACTGATTGATGAGGAAAAGGTAAAACAGAGTAATCTGATTCTGGTGACCGCCATTACGGCAACCAAGGCGGGTATTGGCAAAACAACCGTTTCTATCGGTCTGGCATTAGGACTTAATAAGATCGGAAAGAAAGCCATTGTAGCCTTACGCGAGCCTTCACTTGGACCATGTTTCGGCATGAAAGGAGGGGCGGCAGGCGGTGGCTATGCACAGGTTCTTCCAATGGAGAAAATAAACTTACATTTCACAGGCGATTTCCATGCCATCACCTCTGCGCATAACATGATTTCCGCTTTGTTGGACAACTATATTTATCAGCATCAGGCAGACGGTTTCGGCCTGAAGGAAATTATCTGGCGGCGTGTGCTCGATGTAAACGACCGTTCTTTGCGCAGCATCGTTACCGGTCTCGGACCACGTACCAACGGCGTTACTATGGAGTCCGGCTTCGATATTACGCCTGCATCGGAAATTATGGCAATTCTCTGTCTGTCAAAAGATACGGAAGACCTTCGCAGGCGTATCGAAAACATAATACTCGGCTTTGACTTTGAAGGCAAACCATTCACTGTTAAAGATTTAGGAGTTGCAGGTGCTATTACTGTATTACTGAAAGACGCCATTCATCCCAACCTGGTGCAGACCACCGAAGGAACGGCTGCATTTGTGCATGGCGGGCCGTTCGCAAATATAGCGCATGGTTGTAACTCGATTCTTGCCACTAAAATGGCAATGACGTTTGGTGACTACGTAGTGACAGAAGCCGGCTTCGGTGCAGATTTGGGAGCAGAGAAATTCTATAATATCAAATGCCGCAAAAGTGGCTTGCAACCCAAATTGACTGTCATAGTCGCCACTGCACAGGGATTGAAGATGCATGGCGGCGTCAGTCTTGACCGCATCAAAGAACCTAACATGGAAGGGTTGAAAGAAGGGTTTGGAAATCTTGACAAGCATATTCGTAACCTACGCTATTTCGGGCAGACGGTCGTCGTTGCTTTCAACCGTTTTGCCAGCGATACGGATGAGGAGGTAGAAGCTATCCGTCGTCATTGTGAAGAAGAACTAAAGGTGGGGTTTGCCATCAACAACGCTTTTGCCGAGGGGGGCGAGGGCGCCATAGATTTAGCAAATCTTGTGGTAGATACGATTGAAAAGAAGCCCTCTGCTCTGTTGCAGTACACTTATGAGGAAACAGATACCGTACAACAGAAAATAGAGAAAGTGGCTTGTAACCTGTATGGAGCAAGTGTGGTGACTTACAGCAGCGCTTCACGCAAAATGATGAAACTCATTGAGGAAATGGATATTGCACATTATCCCGTCTGCATAGCCAAGACACAATATTCTTTCTCTGCCGATCCGAAAATATACGGTGCGGTCAACAACTTTGAGTTCCACATCAAGGACATCGTCATCAATAACGGTGCGGAAATGCTTGTTGCCATTGCAGGCGAAATACTCCGTATGCCGGGCTTGCCTAAAGTGCCCAAGCAGAACACATCGACATTGTGGATGGAAACATAGAGGGACTTTCATAAACTGGAAATAAGAATAAAGAACAGGCTGCGCAATGTTCATCTGAACTGCGCAGCCTGTTCTTTTTATTCTTTATCGGAAATTATACGGAGTAAGGGGACAAGAGACTATAAAGAACCTTCTAACCCCTTTTATATATAATATCTGTTATAAGAAACTATCATCTTTCAATTTAGTAAGCGAACAGCGGATATTCCTTCATCTTGGCATTAACACGTGCGCGGACATCTGCAGTAACTTGTTCGTTTTCTACGTTAGAGAGTACGGTTTCAATCATTTCTGCAATTTCCAGCATCAAATCTTCTTTTGCACCGCGGGTAGTAATGGCAGGAGTACCCAAACGGATACCGGAAGTCTGGAAAGCAGAACGGCTGTCGAACGGAACCATATTCTTGTTTACCGTAATGTCGGCAGACACCAGCGCCTTTTCAGCTACCTTACCTGTCAGGTCAGGGTATTTGCTGCGAAGGTCCACCAGCATGGAGTGGTTGTCCGTACCGCCCGAAACAATTGTAAAACCGCGATCTATCAAAGCCTGTGCCAGTGTAGCAGCATTCTTCTTCACCTGTTTGGCATATTCTTTCCATTCCGGTTGCAGAATTTCACCGAAAGCAACAGCTTTTGCTGCAATGACGTGTTCCAGCGGACCACCTTGAATTCCGGGGAATACGGCAGAGTCGAGGAGTTGGGACATCATCTTGATTTCGCCCTTCGGAGTTTTCTTGCCCCAAGGATTAGGGAAGTCTTTACCCATCATGATAACGCCACCACGAGGACCACGCAGGGTTTTATGAGTGGTGGAAGTTACGATATGGGCATATTTCACCGGGTTATCCAATTCACCGGCTGCAATCAGTCCGGCGGGGTGGGCCATGTCAATCATCAGAATTGCGCCTATCTTGTCAGCGATTTCGCGCATGCGTTTGTAATCCCACTCGCGTGAGTATGCAGAACCGCCGCCGATAATCATTTTGGGTTTTTCGCGTAAGGCAATTTCTTCCATTTGGTCATAGTCTACGCGTCCTGTCTCTTTATTAAGGTTGTATTCGCAGGGAGTGTAGATGATACCGGAGGTGTTGACCAATGAACCATGAGAGAGGTGACCGCCATGTGCAAGGTTCAACCCCATGAATTTGTCACCCGGATTCAGCACTGCAAGGAATACGGCTGCATTAGCCTGTGCGCCTGAGTGCGGCTGTACGTTCGCCCATTCTGCACCGAAAATTTCTTTCAAACGATCGATAGCAATCTGTTCGCTTTGGTCTACAACTTCACAACCGCCATAATAGCGTTTGCCGGGATAGCCTTCTGCGTACTTGTTGGTGAGACAGGACCCATTGCCTGCATTACTTGGTCACTTACAAAGTTCTCTGATGCAATCAGTTCAATGCCTTTGAGCTGACGTTGATGTTCTTTTTCGATGATGTCGAAAATTAAATCGTCTCTTTTCATTCTTGCTTATTAGATAAGTTTGATAATTCTATATTCTCTTATTAAGCGTACAAATTTAAAGGAAATAAATGAATAAACTGTAAGAAAAGTAAGAAATTTCCTATCAAAAGAACACTCCAAGCGAAAAGCTGAGCACATTGTCCCGTCTATGGAAGCGTATCTGATTGGCAAGGGTGGTTTCTTCGCCGGCGCTTTCGTCATAAATGGGCTTATAACTGATGCGTTTTGAAATATTGTGCAGTCCGATGTCATACCGGAAGTCGAAGAAGATACGGGAGATCGTAACAGCGACGCCGGCGGTTAAGCTGACATTTAAGGGGTAAAGTTCCTCTTTAATATCTCGCTGGTCGAAGTTCTCAAAAGTGACTTTACTTTTTTTGTCCCATATATAGCGTATTTTAGGTCCGCCGAATACGGCAAGGCTGTATGGCCCTTCCTTAATGATGTTGTATCCGTAGATTACGGGGATTTCGAAGCTGTGGATAGAAGAGGTGATAGAGGCCATTTCGGGAGTGCTGCTTTCAGGAGCATCATCGGAAGCGGTTTCTCAAAGGTGATGTTGCAACGGTTTATTGTATAGGAGAACTCAGGTTGCAGAAAATGGCGTTTGAAGTTTATCCGCATGAAAAACGAACCGAAATAACCTATCTTGTAGTTATTCTGTACTTCGTTGATGACTGTGCCGTTAAGAACCAAGTCGGAGACAAGGAAGAGCGAAGAGGTGAATCCTCTTGATACCGAAGTTCACCCGGCGGTCGTGACGGTGGACATGCTGGGGACGTTCCGGCTCTTCTGTTCCGGGTACAACCGGCAACTGTCCCCACGTGAATGTGGTGCAAGCCAGCAAGTAAATTCCGAAAAGTAACCAACGTCTTCTCATCATTCTTCCCAATCATTAATCACTGTGTCACTATTTCTTCTTTTCTACCGACCAGCCGAATTTTCCGATCTTTTCTCCAAGCTCATAATAACCGCCATGTACATAGACCAGCAGATTGGATTCGGCAAGTTCCAGTTTACCCGTCTCCGTATTCAAATGGGAGGTGTCGGCACGTACATTTACGACGTCGGCTATGAACATGTCGTGCGAACCGAGAGCAACTATTTCCTTTACTCGACATTCGATGCACAAGGGAGACTCCTCGATGAGCGGAGCGCTGACAACGGTGCTTTTGCCGGGTGTCAGTTTCATCTCTTCGAACTTGTTATAGCTCTTGCCCGAACGCACGCCGCACCAATCGGTGGCACGCGCCATATCTTTCGTTGTCAGGTTGATGACAAACTCCATATTGCGTTTGATGATGTCGTAAGAGTAGCGTTCCGGACGTACGGAGATGTAGCACATGGGCGGGTTCGTGCAAATCGTTCCCGTCCATGCAATGGTCAGTATATTGTATTCTTCCGGGGTGCTCCCGCAACTCACCAATACAGCGGGGAGCGGATAAATCATTGTTCCCGGTTTCCAATCTTCTTTCATTAAATTATCTCTATTTCTTCTCTTTTTTGTTCTTTCTCGCAATAGTGGCATTTGATTACGCAATCATCCTTATCCACCACATGAAATAGGGTAGGCATTGGTTCATTGTTAGTGATGCACTTGGGATTGGCGCATTTTACAATGCCGCACAATTCGTCGGGCAAATTCACTTCGCGTTTTTCCACCACTTCATAGTCGCGGATGATGTTCAGCTTTACATTGGGAGCAACTACGGCAATACGGTTTATCTCTTCGTCACAGAAGAACTTATCCGCTATTTTGATAATGCCTTTTGTTCCCAGCTTCTTGCTTTTGAGATTGAAACCGATTGTTATGTTATTGCTCATCTGTTTCAATCCGAGCAATGACACCACCGTAAACAATTTTTCGGAAGGTATATGGTCTATAACAGTGCCGTTTTCCAATGCGGCCACCTGTAATTCTTGTTTTTTCTCGCTCATGGGTTATTTAAGTCTAAATGATGTCTTATGCTTCATTGCTTTATGCCCTATACTCATTTCCCGTCTTTTTTCACATCTTCCAGGGTGATGCCGAGTACATCGCAGAGGATTGCTTCGCGGGCATAAAGACCGTTTTGCGCCTGTTGAAAATAATATGCCTTAGGGTTGTCGTCCACATCAAGGGCTATTTCATTGACACGAGGCAGCGGATGAAGGATACGCAGGTTGGGACGGGTGTGTTCCAGCATTTTGTTGCGCAGTATGTAGATGTTCTTTACACGTTCGTACTCCATAAGATCTGTGAAACGTTCGCGTTGCACACGAGTCATATAGAGAATATCTGCATCAGCTATGATTTCTTCCGTAAAGTCGGTGTGTTCTACGAACTTAATGCCATGTTCACGACAATAAATTTTGTATTCTTCCGGCATTTTTCAACTCTTCGGGAGCTATGAAATGGAATGTAGGGGTGAAGTGGCGCATTGCCATCAGCAGGGAGTGTACGGTACGTCCGTATTTCAAATCACCCACAAGATAGATGTTCAGGTTCTCCAAAGTGCCTGTGTCTTGTAGATAGAGTAGAGGTCGAGCATCGTTTGAGAGGGGTGCTGGTTGGCTCCGTCTCCGGCATTGACAATGGGGACTGTGGTAACCTCGCTGGCATAGCGTGCCGCTCCTTCCAGATAGTGCCGCATTACGATGATATCGGCGTAATTGCTTACCATTTTGATGGTGTCTTTCAGCGTTTCACCTTTGGATGACTGGTGGCTTTGGGATCGCTGAAACCGATGACACGTGCGCCGAGGCGGTTGGCGGCGGTTTCAAAACTTAAACGTGTGCGGGTAGATGGCTCGAAAAATAGAGTGGCGACAACTTTTTCATCAAGCAGATGCCTGTTGGGCTTTGCTTCGAACTCTTTCGCCATTTCGAGCATGTAGAGAATTTTTTCCTTGCTGTGTTCGGCGATAGTGACTAAACTTCTGTTTTCCATATCGTTGATATTCTTTTTGCTTTTCGAGAGTGTAAAGGTACGAAAAAGATATGGCGCACAAAAATGTGAAAGGACTTTTTTGAGATAAAAATACCTGTTGCCGTCAATGACGTACTTTACTGTCCGGAAGCACGCAGCAAGGTGCGTACTTTGAAGTATTGGATACGGACGGAGATTATTACGAATTTTATTTAATGGAAAAGCTAAC
>ENA-OQLB01000032-OQLB01000032.1-human-gut-metagenome-genome-assembly--contig:-NODE-32-length-73487-cov-5.920570_pt1 | contig 73487 bp, 79 predicted proteins | sample MGYA00242656_ERZ504813 | MGnify/ENA primary metagenome ERZ504813 (study PRJEB26092, sample SAMD00036388) | human gut metagenome | host: Homo sapiens | study: EMG produced TPA metagenomics assembly of... | reverse complement strand
GATGGCGCAGTTCAGCTGCAAGCTCTCCTGCACCCCCGGGCTGTGGAACGCGCGTGAGAGCCGGCTGAACGGCAAGAGCCGGGAAGCGGTGGAGACCAATGAAAAAATAGAAAGACTGCTGCTTGCCATACACTCGGCCTTCAATTCCCTCATGGAAAGAAAAAGGGATTTCGATGCCGCTGCGGTCAGGGACATGTTCCAGGGCAATGCGGGCATGCAGATGACCCTGCTCAAACTTCTCGACCGGCATAACGGGGAAATGAAGGCCCGTGTTGGTGTGGACCGTGCGCCCACCACACTCTCGACCTACCTCTTCACCTACCGCACGCTTTCCGAATTCATCAAGGCGAAATTCAAGGTTCCGGACCTTGCCTTCGGGCAGCTCAACGAGCAGTTCATCCGCGACTACCAGGATTTCATCCTTCTGGAAAAGGGATATGCCGTGGACACGCTTCGCGGCTACCTGGCCATCCTGAAAAAGATCTGCCGCATCGCCTACAAGGAGGGCCACTCGGAGAAATACCATTTCTGCCACTTCAAGCTGCCCAAGCAGAAGGAAAGTACGCCGAGGGCATTGAGCCGTGAGAATTTCGAGAAACTGCGTGATCTGGAGATACCGGAAAAACGCAGGTCACATATTATCACCAAAGACCTCTTCCTCTTCGCCTGTTACACCGGCACCGCCTACGCGGATGCGGTAAGCATCACCCGGGAGAACCTTTTCACTGACGACGGGGGCAGCCTCTGGCTGAAGTACCGTAGAAAGAAAACCGACTACCTCGGACGTGTCAAGCTGCTTCCGGAAGCCGTCGCGCTGATTGAGAAATACCGGGACGATACCCGCGAGACTCTTTTCCCACCACAGGACTACCATACCCTCAGAGGAAATATGAAAGCCCTGCGTCTGATGGCGGGACTCAGCCAGGACCTTGTCTACCACATGGGAGGCACTCTTTCGCCTCGCTGGTCACGCTCGAGGAGGGAGTACCGATCGAGACCATCAGCAAAATGCTGGGACATAGCAATGTCCGGACCACACAAATTTACGCCCGTGTCAGCCCGAAGCGGCTGTTCGAGGACATGGACAGGTTCATCGAGGCAACCCGTGATTTGAAACTCATTCTTTAACCCTAAAAAATATCATTACCATGCGCAGTACATTCAAGCTCTTATTCTACATCAACCGTAACAAAGTGAAATCGGACGGCACGACCGCCGTCCTCTGCCGGATCAGCATTGACGGCAAGAAGTCAGCCGTTGCCACCGGCATCTATTGCAGGCCGGAGGACTGGGACAGCAAGAAGTGTGAGATCAGAACAGTCAGGGAAAACAACCGCCTCGCCGGTTTCCGTGACCAGCTGGAAAAGGCATACGATAATCTGCTGAAGCATCAGGGAGTGGTCACGGCCGAACTGCTCAAGGCCACCGTGTCAGGTGCCAATTCCGTGCCGGAATACCTCCTGCAGGCCGGAGAGGTGGAACGCGAACGTTTGAGAATCCGCTCGGCAGAAATCAACTCCACCTCGACCTACCGCCAGTCGAAGACCACGCAGCTCAATCTCAGACAGTTCATCGAATCCCGCGGAATGAAGGACATCGCCTTTTCGGACATCACCGAGGAGTTCGCCGAATCGTTCAAGGTCTTTCTTAAGAAGGAGCTGGGCTACAGGAACAGCCACGTGAACCACTGTCTGTGCTGGCTCAACCGGCTCATCTACATCGCCGTGGACCGGGAGATATTGAGAGCCAACCCGATAGAGGATGTGGCATATGAAAAGAAAGAACCGTTAAAGCTAAGGCACATCAGCCGGGGTGAGTTGAAGCGGATGATGGAAACCCCGCTGCCCGACCCGATGATGGAGCTTGCACGCAGGACGTTCATCTTCTCCTCGCTGACCGGTCTGGCCTATGCGGACACGAGAGCACTCCATCCCCGGCACATCGGAAAGACCTCGGAAGGAAGAAAATATATCCGCGTCTGCCGGGCCAAGACGGACGTGGAGGCGTTCATCCCGCTGCATCCCATAGCCGAACAGATACTGGAACTTTACAACACCACGGATGACGACAGACCGGTATTCCCGCTGCCGGTCCGCGACGTCCTCTGGTACGAGGTACATGGAATGGGCGTGGCATTGGGCATGAAGGAGAACCTGTCCTACCACATGGCCCGCCATTCGTTCGGAACCCTGATGCTGTCCTCCGGCATCCCGATAGAGAGCATCGCCAAGATGATGGGCCATACGAACATCAACAGTACGCAGGTCTATGCACAGGTTACCGACCGGAAGATATCCGGTGACATGGACCAGCTGATGAAAAGAAGACAGAAAGGGGATACGGTCCTTCTGACGGAAATGTCCGAATAATGAAATGCCGGCCGAACCATTAAACATTGGTTCCGGCCGGCATTCTTAAATATTGAACGCCCCCGATTATATCAGGCCTCATGATAATTATCCTCCAGGAGTTTCTCAATGTCGGATACCTTATACAAAATTTTTCCGCCCAGCCGGATATAAGAAATACGCCCCTGGTCCCTATAATCCTGCAGGCATCTGCGGCTGATTCTTAGCAGGTCCGACAACTCCTTGTCAGAGAGAAAACGCTCGCCGTTAAACAGGGGGCGGTTATCCTCCGCAAGCCTTTCCAGCTTCGTCTGGATGTTATCCAGCAGGCCAAAGAACCGGCGGACACTGCCCGTCTCTTTGCTAATAATCCCTTCCATGCTACTTCCGATTAATTATTCATTCTTTCTTTTTTCTCTCACCGCCTTTTCCTTGCGTTTCATGCGACATAGGCCATCAGCTTTTCTACGTCCTCCGGCCTGTAATAGATTTTCCGCTGGATTTGGGTGAATGCCAGCCGTCCGGTATCCCGGAGAGTCTGCAGGGTACGTGGAGAGATGTCAAGACGCAGGCAGACATCCTGGTTGTCCATTCACTCTTCCGGTTTCTTTTCCCTGTTCTTTTCATACAAGCGGTCCGCCTGTGCGGACAGGCTCTCAGTCCGAGCCAGCATCTCCTCAAAGATTCCGGCTTCAATGTAATATACTTCCATTTTTCTTGTTTTTATTTAAAATTGCTTCCTGTCAGGAACTCAAATTATTGAAATACAGTTCAAAATACTTTCCAAAGGCACTTCCGGCTGGGTGTCGTGGTTTCCGACTCCCCCTCCGGAGCCGTTTTAAGGAGGATTTCCCGTCATATTACGGCTGGAACAGTTTGTAATCCCGTCCTGTGATCTTCCTTATCACGTCGGCGTTTTCCTTAATATGTTCAACCGGTATGCGGCTTATAACACCGGAAACAGTGAAATCCTTACGTCTGGCCGCCCAGACAATGTCTGAGATACATTCGTACACCTGTGCGTCAATATGCAGGGGCTTGCGCCGGTTGGATGAAAAGTTGTTCAGGAGGGCTTCAATATATTTTTTACCTCTTCCTCCGTTATCGTCTTTTTACTCTCCGGCCGGGATGAAGATTCCTTGTGGGGTACCACCTCTTCCAGATCCCCGGAAATGCAGCTCAAATATGAGCCTTTGGCGGCAACTATATCCAGTATCTCCTTCTCGTTGATATGATACGGATTTGGTTTTTTCCTTTCAATGCTGTCCATAACTATGATTTATACATTAATTCCATGTGACAATTGGGCGTTTTGTAAGGCGGACGTTCCCGATGACGGATTATCGTCCTACGCCGCAAAGAAAAAAAGAATAAACGTGGGAAAGGGTACCTTGTCAGCTATAGTCATATATAGACATGAATAGTCAATACCGGCAAAAGACATGACAAACGGCTGTCCGGCGGGAGGTCTGGATTCTCCCCGACGTTGCCGGGATTGTGATATATCAGGTCATGGAGATATTGGCAGACTGCATTATCGGGATAATGACATACCAAGTTACGGATATTGTGATAGATTATGTCGTTGGAGTGTGGAAGTTGCCATAGGGAGGCTCTTTCAGCAAACGGAAGTACGGAAGGTACAGATATTATTGCAACCATCATCAACAAAGACCGGAACATCACATTGGGAGAACGGTGCTTATCTGCGATATGATTATCATTTCCTCCAGTCATTTTGTATTGAAAGACCGGGAAAAAGTGGTGACGGGTTTGTAACTCTTTATATTTGTAGCTTTGCTATCGACCAGGGCAATGAATAGTACCCGACAATCCAGTTCTTTATCATATCCAATAAATGAAGAAATAGGCGGCATATCAACGAATACCCACACCGGGGAGTGACGATTATCAATACAACCGGCTTTTATACAGGACGAGAAGTAAAGATGATGTTTATATTAGCCGGGAAGAGGGAAGCGCCGGTCAGCTTCCGGCTGATAAAAAATATAGACACGGAGCTTTTGTTTCACAAAGTGCCGTTATAGGAGTTTATGGAGAAGGATTCGATCATATCAAAGTAGAATAAGAAAGAAATAAAAAATGATAATGATCATCATGAAAAGCGGCATCTGCCGTGCTTTTGTTCCCGACACAGGATGCGGTGTGACGCAATGGTTCGCATTCGGCGGTGAAATGGCCGCAAGCATGTCATGCTACTATGGACAGACCGCATCAACGATAGAGATAGAAGCGGAAACGGACTGTGAGATGTTTATCGTGGACAAACCGACTTTGGAAAACCTATGTTCCACACAAATAATCCTAAGAAACAATTTGTAAAATTCGAAACAGAAAAGTATGAAGACAATCATTGCAGAGAAATTATCATAACTTGTGATAATTTTTCGGCCAAAATACTACCCGCAGGGCTGGAGATTTTTTCCGAAAACAGGAGGCTTGACCTTGCTTTCCCGTCCAATCCCGGAGTTACCTTTGCGCCCAGAACGAAAATGACTGCCTGATGCGGCCCACTGAAAGGCGCGAAAATGGAGGTAAACGGAAGTGGAGGCAGATTAGACAGGAAAACTTCAAAGGAGAAATCCGTGAAAAGAAGAAACCTAAAAGGAAAAGGAACATTGCCGGAAACATGAAACCGGCAAACCACCTGCAAGGAAGTATGGTTTATCTGTCTGTCCAAACTCGTTTGGTCGGGCGGATAAATCATTCTTCCCAGTTTGCCTGCCGTGGGGACGGCTTGTGCCATTCATGGGCAAGCGGTCATATACAGCTTTCCGCTTACGGCTCAAAGGAACCGCAAAAAGAAAAATCCATAGAAAACCCGTAAAAGCACCTCTATGGCATAAGCATAAAAGAAATGGGTCTTGCATCATCAGTCTAACCATTGGTTAGGCGTGATGCAAAGCCTTTTCTCCGCTTATGCGGCAGTCGGTACACGTTCGTACAAACCTGTTTGGGCGATGGTGTGCCGACGGATAAAACCGCTTTTACGGAATGTTTTTATGTTTATATTAGAAATATTTCTTATTATAAAACGCGCTAATCATTTTGTCATTCGGGTTGTTTTTATTAAATTTGCAGATTATAGCAATAGTTATGCAAATGAAGCGGATAAATCGACTGAAAATAGTGCTTGCGGAACAAGGTAAAACAGGGAAATGGTTGGCGCATGCATTAGGTAAAAATGAATCGACAGTCTCTCGTTGGTGTACAAACGAAGTTCAACCTTCGGTAGAAACACTACTGACGATTGCCGAAACGTTAAAGATTGATATTAAAGAATTACTTTGTTCTACGCAAATGTGTAATCAAGATGATGGCATCCAAATATAAAGCAATCGATTTTTTCTGCGGAGGTGGTGGAATGACTTGCGGTTTAAGACAGGCAGGGATTAACGTTATAGCAGGTGTGGACTTTGATCAAGATGCCAAAGAAACGTATGAATACAATAATTCCGGAAGTGTTTTCATTCAAACTAATATAAAGAATTTACGGAGCAATTATTTTGAGCGAAAATTTGGGATACGGAAAAATGATGACTTTTTGATTTTGGTAGGATGCAGTCCCTGCCAATTTTACAGTATAATTAATACGGATAAGAATAAAGCCTTAAAATCTAAGGATTTATTAAAAAACTTTGCTCGGTTCATCGAATATTATAGACCGGGATATGTATTAGTGGAAAATGTTCCGGGCATAATCACAAATAAAGATAGCATCTTACCTTATTTTCTACGAAAAATTGGAAGATCTCGGATATAAAAATCCTGTTTATAAGGTTGTAGATATGAGCTATTACGGCGTACCTCAAAGTCGTCGAAGATTTTCTCTTATCGCAACACGATTGGAAAATGTCAATATACATTTACCTAAGGCGGACGATAAAGAGACCGTATTAGCCGATTATTTAGGTGAAAGGAACGGTTTTCCCAAAGTTAGCGCAGGCCATAAAGACAGTAGTGTGTTTAACCATACGGTTGCCGGATTAAGTGATGTATGTCTTAAACGATTGGCAAAGACCAAACACGACGGCGGGAACAGACTTGATTGGGCAAATGATCCGGAATTGCAATTACCTTGCTTTGTAGGAAAAGACGATTGTTTTAAAGATACATTCGGGCGTATGTGGTGGCATCGACCGGCTTCGACTATTACAACTAAATTTTATAGTATCTCAAACGGACGTTTCGGACATCCGGAAGAAGATCGGGCTCTTTCTTTACGGGAAGGTGCTACATTGCAAACATTCCCGAAAACCTATGTGTTTAAAACAAATAGTATTGCCGCAACGGCAAAATTAATCGGCAATGCAGTTCCGTGTGAATATGCTCGGCGATTAGGTGAAACGATAAAAGCACTGGAAAACAATGGCACAATTTAAAACTCGGGCAAGAGCTCTCGACTTATTGGGACGCAACAAATTGCCGGTATCCCTACAGCTATTAACGAGCTTATAAAAAATGCACATGATGCGTATGCGGATAAATTCGATATCGATTTTCTCCGATGTAATAATCTGCTGGTATTACGTGATGACGGGCTCGGTATGACAAAAGAGGAATTTGAAACTCGTTGGCTTACGCTCGGGACCGAAAGTAAATTGGCAAATAAAAAAAGCAGTTTACCGCCTATTGACATATCAAAGCCAAGACGTCCTATCATGGGAGAAAAAGGCATAGGAAGATTGGCTATTGCATCAATAGGAAGTCAGGTTTTAATCGTATCGAAAGCAAAATTAAGATCTAAAGAATATGATATTGTTGTGGCTTTCATTAATTGGGAGATATTCGAGTTGCCGGGGATTAACTTGGAGGATATTGTTATTCCGGTAAGAGAATACTCTCATATGCCGAATGCAGCCGATATTGACAGTATTAAAAATGAAGTAATACAATCCCTTGATAAATTAAATCAAAAAGAACTTATTGACGACAAGGATTTTGAAAAAATAAAAAGTTCTATCACGTCTTTTAAAGTTGACCCACACCAACTTTCTTTACAACTACAACAAGGATTTGAATTAACCAATGGCTGTGGTGGAACTCAATTTTTCATCTCCCCAGTTTACGATACGATTATTTCCGATATAGAGGGAGACGGCAATTCGGACGAAGCTACAAAAATCGAGAAAATGTTGATGGGATTTCACAATACAATGACCCCCGATCATCCTACTCCCGTCGTTGACATTTCATTTAGAGACTATAGGGCGAATGACGGTAGTTTTGTCAGCATCATAGATAAAGAACACTTTTTTACCACGGAAGAATTTGAATTGGCGGATCACCATTTTCAAGGGCAATTTGATGAGTTCGGACAATTCAAGGGATTAGTAAAAATATATGGAGAAAAAACATTTGATCACATTGTAAATTGGCGGGATAACTATTATAGAGAAACCGAATGTGGTCCGTTTAAAATTAACTTGGCGTATTTACAAGGAGAATTGAAAAGTTCTCGTGTAGATGTCGAAAATTATGCCAGGATTAAAGCCAAAGGAGATAAATTCGGAGGTTTATACATATATAGAGATAATATTCGAGTTCTACCGTATGGTGACTCCGATTATGATTTTCTGGATATTGAAAAAAATCGTTCGAAACGAGCATCAACATATTTCTTTTCTTATCGACGAATGTTCGGTGCTATTGAAATAGCGGACCGAGAACACAGCGGTTTGGTAGAGAAAGCCGGACGCGAAGGTTTTATTGAAAATAAAGCATATCGCCAACTTCAAGCGATTTTAAAAAATTTCTTTGTACAACTTGCCGCTGATTTTTTTTTCAGCGAAAAAAACAAAACGGCACAATCGGAATTCTTCAATCAGAAGAAAGACGAGTTCAATGCGTACCATAACGCACTTGAACGTCGGGATAAATTGGCCAAATCGAAAAAGGAGAGATTTGCTCGTGAGCTCGATATCTTTTTTGCCGGTTTAACGGAACATAAATTCGAAAACGAACTGGAAGAATTACTTACGAATTTTAGGAACGATTTACATTCGGTTTTATACATTAACGATGCGGATGAAGCAAGCCAGAAGATAATAGATCTGGAATTTGCCATGAGACAAAAAGTTTCCGATTACAGAAAAAGAATATCGGTGACAAGTCCTAAAGGATTTGCAATGTCAAAATCAATGAGAACGGATTTTGACACGTACCTTAATGAGTTTAAAATTCTGGAACAAACGGTATTTAAAAATATCAATGAAAATATCGATCAGCTAATCGATGATTATACGGCACAGTTGAATCTGGAAATAAGTAAGCGAAAGCGGTTGGAGCAAGCGGTGGAACTGATTTCAGCCGAAGCTCTGTCACTTAATAAGAAGAAGAAAAGCGAAACCAATGATGTTGTTTCCGATGTTTCTCGCAAAATTAAGGATCTTACGAATGAACTGATAATCGATTTGGATAATCAAATACGAAGCGTAAAGAATCAATTCAAATTATTGGCAACCGATAAAGCCGATAACTTTGATTTGGTAACGGAACGCAAGAGAATGGAAGCAGAAATAGAATCCATAAGCAGTCGAAATACGGATGTTATGGAACGCATAATTCGACAATTTGAAAGTTTCTATGTCGAAAAAAACGAAGACGGTCAAATAATTACAAATGACCAAATAGCGGAAGCCGCTTCGGAAGAGTTAGAGGAATTGCGGGAAGATTGCAATCGGACGTTGAATTAAGCCAATTAGGATTGGCTGTCGGAATATTGCACCATGAATTCAACGGTACGGTTAATTCGATTCGACATAGTCTGAAAGATTTAAAAGCATGGTCGGATGTAGATATCAAATTGGAAGGAATATATAAAAACATCAAGGTAAATTTCGAACATTTGGACGGCTATTTAAATTTGTTTACCCCGTTAAATCGACGATTGAATCGACGTCGGGAAGACATATCTTTATTGGATATTAAAACATTTTTAATAGATTTGTTCAAATCCCGTCTTGAACGACACAATATAGCTTTTAAACATACTAACGGGTTTGCAGGTCGAAAAATACACGGATTTCGTTCTACATTCTATCCTGTATTTGTGAATATCATTGATAATGCCATTTATTGGTTAAAACAAAGTGATGTTCCTGAAAAAGTTATTCGGTTGCATGCGGATGATACGGGAATATACATTTCCAATAACGGTATTGAAATAAAACCCCAAGATAAGGAACGAATCTTTGAATTAAGATTTTCCAGAAAGCCCAATGGAAGAGGATTGGGGTTGAGTATCAGTAAAGAGGTTTTGAATGCAGAGAACTATGATATATTTGTGGCACAACCTAAGGAAGGCTCTACAGTTACTTTTAAAATTCAAAAAATGCAATAAAAATATGGCAGACAGATTTATTGAGCAATCGAAAGAAATTGCAAACAACTTTATACAAAATATTGTTTTTATTGATGACAAAGCATATAAGAATGATATGACTAACAATGCATTTAGCGCATTAGATGTATCGAATGTATTTGCACAATCTGGAAAAATCTGTGCTGTATATGCACCCAAATCCATTTCTGATGTTAATAGTTACAATACTATACTAAATAAAGCAGATGTTGTCATTTTAGATTGGTATTTAGATATAGAAAAGGAGGAGAACCAAGTTGAAGATCCCGATGCAGATGCAGATAATGACGATCCGCGCGGAGAGTTTACATTAAAATTGATATCTGATTTATTATCACAAACTGGGATGTTGAAACTGTTAATTGTGTATACTGGAGAAACGGATTTATTTGAAATTACGAACAGTATATATCAGAAAGTGGATCAGCATTCTTTTCATAAAGGAGATTGCGTTATTCAATCTTTAAATTCTAAGATATTAGTTAGAGCTAAAAAACAAAATTCGGAAACTCAATTTGCACATAATCCGGAATTGAAAGATAAAATAGTATCGTATGAAAGCCTTCCGACTTTGATTGTTGAAGAATTTGCAGACATGACCAACGGTTTGTTATCGAATTTTGCTTTATCTTCAATATCGGCAATAAGGAATAATACATCCAGAATGTTAAGCGTCTTTTCTCCCAAATTAGATCCGGCATATCTCGGGCACAAAATATTATTGGAAACACATTCGAATCCAAGCAACTATTAATAAAATTATTTGGCGAAGCTATTTCGGAATTATTGGAGACAACAGATATTGATACAAAGGATTGGGTTGATAACTGGATTGAAAACCGTATTACAGACGAAACGATAAGTATAAATGGAGTGTCTATTGGCAAATCGAAAGACCTTTTAAAAAAAATGTTTAGTTCCGAGCAACCTCGACTTAAAGATAAATATACAGAAGCTTCAGGAAAAGATATGTCAAATAAAGACGAGGGGAAATTACAATCGCATACCATAGAGTTATTTGCATATGATGGTATCGATGTGAATAAATCGAATGTAGATTTTGCCATTTTGACGCATCATAAAAATATATTTCAACCTGCTATTGGGGCTCCGATATTAACACTTGGAACAGTTATAAAATCTGTAGACAAGTATTATGTTTGTATTCAACAAAGATGCGATTCGGTGAGAATTAAGGAGGAAAGACGATTCTTATTTTTACCTTTAGAAGAAAAAGGCGAATATCCGTTAATTGTGAATAATGAATTGAAATTATTTCCAAATAAATCTTCATTTGCAATAAAAACAGTGAAATTCAAGCCAAAAGAAGGTGCTACAATTATTCAAGCATCAAAAAAGGAGGACAAATATGTATTCTATTCTTCCTATGGAGAAACTTATGAGTGGGTGGTAGACTTAAAAGAAATGCAAGCACAACGTATTTTAAACAGTTACTGTGCACAACTGTCTCGCGTAGGATTGAATGAATCCGAATGGTTAAGACTTATCGCAAAGCAATAATATAGGCTATGTCAGATATTTTTTCTCAAACTAAAAGATCGGATATAATGTCAAAAATATCAAGTAAAGACACTAAACCGGAAATTTTAGTTCGTAAGTTCTTATTTTCAAAAGGATTCAGATATCGTATTAATGTCAAAACATTGCCGGGTAAACCTGATATAGTTTTGCCTAAATATAAAACAATAATATTTGTGAACGGATGTTTTTGGCATGGGCATAATTGCAAAAAGGGAAAATTACCATCCTCAAATACAGATTTCTGGAAGGAAAAAATATCAAACAACAAATCGCGAGATGCCAAAAATTCCGATTTACTTGTAAAACTCGGCTGGAAAGTTATAATTATATGGCAATGTGAAATTAGTAAGATTGATAATAGGACAAAAATACTTAATAAGCTACTGGAGGATATTAAACAATAATAATCACGAGATATTAAATCTAAAATATAAATGCATTAATCGGGAAAATATAGAAAAACTTATTCTATAATTCCGATTTTTGTCTTATCGTTGCGTTTGAAGAGTTCTTTGAAGGTTACGCAACGTACAGAAAAATAATGCAGCAGATAACTAACTTAATCGTAACCTATTACTATTATGAGTAATAAACTTATGCTCATTTCCAACAAATTACACTCTTTTCGTAACTTCTTACCACGGCTTTTTCATTTAAGAAATATTGTTCATCGCTTGTAATTGTAGTAAAAATGCTTATATTCGTGCACAGCGATGCGGAAGCACCGCCTTAGGTGTTTCTTCTTATCGTTCATTTTTATTTTTTATAGGCGGAATTCAATAGAATATGATGTTGATATTGTCTTCCGCCTTTGTTTTGCAATAGCAAAAATACGATTTTATTTCGTTGATATACAACTTTTTATACGCAATATTACTAAAAAAGAAACACCTTGACTGTCTTCGTGGCAGCATCATGACTCATTTGAGAAAATTTGTATCCTCAGTCCCTGAATACCGCAGAACAAGCAGAGGAAACTTCAAACACAAACTTGAAGATATACTCATGCTCGTAATATTGGGCAGACTCAGCAAGTGTATTACCAGAGCTGAAATACTTCAATTTGGCAAACGTCACTTGAAACGCCTGCAGTCGAAAGGGTTATTTCCGTATGGGTTACCCTCAGAAGCTACGCTCTGCCGTGTGTTTCAAAGCATCGACGATGAAAAGATGGCTGATCGAATGTCTGCTTTTGCAGAGGTTTTCCGCAAGGAAATATCCGCTTCGGCAACTGACATCATTTGTATTGTTGGCAAGGCCATGCGAGGTACCTTGTACGACAACGGACGCAACCCTAATATCGTCTCTGCATATTCACTCCGTTCCAGCTTTACTTTGGCTACTGATGTTTGCAAAGAGAAAAGTAATGAAATCAATCCGTGCCCCGACTATTGGATAAACTAGATGTGTCAGGATGTGTCGTCACAGCAGATGCCATGTCATGCCAAAAGGGATAATAGACAAGATTAGAGGTAAAGGAGGCGACTTCGTGATCGAACTCAAGGCGAATCAAAGATCTTTGCGCTATGGGCTTGAAGACTCTATAAAAGCCACCACCCCAACTGATATCTACAAGGAAGGTCCATACTTGGAACACGGCAGGATTGAGTCAAGGGTATGCCGTATATTCCGTGGGGAAGAACTGATTGCCGACAGGGAGAAATGGAATGGAAATTTGACAGTTATAGAAATACTCACATCTACGGAGAAAAAGTCTGATGGCAGAAGTACGTCTGAACAGCGACTGTATATTTCAAGCCTGGATAGCAGTGCAGAGCGGCTTAGTCAGATAACCAAACAGCATTGGGCTATTGAAAGCATGCACTGGGATCTTGACCGCAACCTCCGCCAGGACAGCATAAAGCGTAAGGCTGAACGAGCGGCTAGGAACCTGGATACAATTCAAAGGATGGTGTTGGCACTGATTGCCGTTTGGAAGAACAGAAGGAAAAAAATATCAGATAAGCAAAAGGGAACGGCGCAGATAATAAGGGAGCTGGCGGTAAGCTTCACTAACGTGTTGCATTTTCTGGCTCAAAAATGAGAAAAATTCAGATTTGATATATTCGTAACGCATTGATTACCAATAATGGTATTTCCGCCCATGCCGCATTGGCATGGGTATGGGAATGGTACGCCCAATTCAAAGCTTAAATGAAAAAGCCGTGACTTCTTACGACTACAGACAAAAATACAAATAAAAATACAACGGCTTGTCAAATTGGATAAAAAACGTCTATATCGCAAATCTTAATTCCCTGTATCGCAAAGACAACATTAACTTATTCTTCTGATTATCAATCATAATAATATTCAAAATAGATACTCTACATTTTTCTTTTTGGGGATCTTCTTCAAATTTGGCGGTATCCCCCTCCTGATCCGCTTCTCTTTTGGGGATATAATGATACTAGATAACAGGCGGAACACCTTTAAATCCCCTGTCATGTATTATATTATCATGGATAGCCAGTTTTTGTTATCGCGGAGGGGCGGTGAAAAGAAAAAATGATTGCGGAAGGAGGCCGTGAAACCAGTCTCCGGAAAACAGGATACGACGGAGATCAGATACTGTGAAAAAAGAAAAAAATCCCCACCGGAGATGAATGAACCGGCAGGAACGTAACAATAAAGGAACGGGCTCTCTCAACCCTTGATGTAACCGTACTTTTTCAGGTCGTCCATGAAATGCTCCGGCGTGTCGGTCCTCACCGTCACCCCGTGCAGTTCATGGTAACGGTTGGAGAAATTCACCATGTACTCCTTATCGGTGCACCCGCTGTCAAACCAGCTGCCCTCACGCAGGAGACGTACAAACTCGGAAGGTCGGAGGCGGTAATCCTGCCGCCATCCGCCAAAATATACATATGCCTGTTCATGCCGATAATTTTTTAGTTCTCAGTTTATAATATAGTTTCTGTTCACCATCCAGGAAGGGGATGTCCTGGAGCGCGGTGGCCGCAGGCACCTGCCCCTTTGTGGCAAAGGTAACCAATTTGTGGAGAAACAGCACCCAGTTACGCATTTTTGTGAAGTTGGTCGTTCCCGAATGCTGGCGGAACTCGACCGTCTTGTGCCGTGAGTAGGCCTCGAGATTCACCTTATGGTAACGGTTGCCGATCCTGCTTTTCAGATCGTCCACCGTCCGGGCGGAACGTATCATCCGTCAGAGACATGGCCCAGTCCACGGCAATAGTAGTTATCCCTGCGGGATGCCGGCATGAACTTGTCGATGACCGGTTCCAGATGTTTGTAACTCAGGGCCAGGTTACGCCAGGTCTCCATGCTGAAACCGGCGGCATCGATATGCACGTGAAGCCCGCAGCTCCCGTTCACTTTCATGTCACACAGGTCGAGCACCCAGCAGACCTTCTCCAGCTCCCGCAACCCTGCTTCGCCGACAAGGATCGGACTGACCAGCTCGAAGGTGTCGTTTCCGTTTATACTGCTGTCCGTCACAAGTTTCCAATGCGGACGGGTGGTATGGTTGTAACTTTCCACCGTAACCTCGATATCGGCCTCCCTGAGCTCGCGTGCGAGCCGTTCACGGGAGCAGTTGTAAGCCTCGATCTCGATACCGAACTTGCGGTTGAAAGTGTAATCCGGTGCGGCTGCCAACGGTTGAACGTTCGGACCGCCCTCACGTTCCCTCATCCGGCGCAGGGCATTCACTACAAAGCCGTAGTTTCCGTTGGTCACCATTCTCGCGATTTCCGCACGGGGAACACCCAGAAGATACAGTTGCCGGATCTTGCTCGTCTTTGTCGTTTCTTGTACTAAAATGTTTCTGATTTGCTCGTTCATTACTTGTTTCCTCCTTTATTTTTCGCTTTACTAAAGTAATGCTTTTACAGGAGAAGTCGTAATTATAAGAACCTTATTATCATGCCATTAGCTTACTTTATCTTAGGCTAAAACTCCTTATTTAAGGTGTCTATACCCTGACATCCGCTACCGGTCGGTATCGGATTCCTCCAGGCCGATGGTACGGCATATCTCCTCCACCAGTTCAGGAAGGCCGGAGCTTTTCTCCTGACGGGGATCGGGTGGAAACAGCGTGGAGCGGAAGACACCCTTGCAGACAGGGGCCGCCTCCCTGTTGTAGCGGAGGGTGTTCGGAATGTGTGAGGACAGCAGCCGCAGCCCCATCTTGTCGATGACCCGGTTCCAGGCGTCATACAAATCCTTCCGCCCCCGCCTGTCCACCATGTTCCAGAACAGCCAGGTCCCTTTCAGGTTGCAGTTCTTCCTGGAGACCAACTCCTCTTCCAGAGCCTTGGTAAACTGCAGGGAACTCTGCATGACGATGTTGTCCGCCTTGATCGGGATGAAAATGTAGTCCATCGCAGCAACAGTATAGACCACCCCCTCGCTGCGGAGCGTTCCGGGAAGGTCGAAAAGCACGATATCGAAAGTTTCCCCCTTTTCGTCCATATAACGACGCAGGTCCTCCACCGCCTTTTCCGGATCGCTTTTGATGACCGGATAGGCAAGCTTCCGGATTCTCTCGTGCTGCCGGTAAAGGCTCACCTTCAGGTCGTCATTTTTCATGACACTCTCCATGTCCCTCTCACGCATCAGGCGATGCTGTGCTGCGGGTAGTCACAGTCCACAACCGCCACACGCAGGCCTTTGCGGTAATGCAGCACACTGGCCAGCAGTACCGTAAAGACGGATTTTCCCACGCCACCCTTCTGGCTGGCGACGGCAACCAACAACTCTTTTTCTTTTTTCATCATACTTCTTGCATTAAATGTTAAACACTATTATGACCGGTCGGGCAGGGACTCTTCCAGAATCATCTCCACCGTTTCCCTGTATTCTTCCAGATGCCGCGATACAAGGTGGTTGATGAACCCCTCCAGCGTGACCGTTCCATTTCTCGAGGCTCCCGCAGGATGGACAGTTTCCGGTGCAGGGCGGCAGGAATATGCAGTGACCGGCGCTGCACGCCCGCAATGCCATGCAGGTATTCCTCCCCATAGACGGACGGCTGCATGGGGCCGCTTTTCCTTGCGGGACGCATTATGTCGTTACCGGACGTTCCACGTCCCTTCCGGGGACAGGCAGGTGCTTCCCCCATGATCTCACGGATGCGGTCCGCGTCCATCCCGCCGGGACCCATCCGGTCTTTTACGTTCTTTCCTGTCATGATATATCTTCTTGGACAATGACAACATTTTATCGGCGGGCCGGTTCTCCCGGCTGCCCGTCCTCATCCCAGGGACGGTAGACCTCACCGAGCAGGGCGGCGATATCCTCCCTATGTTCCTCCATATGGAGCTCCAGCAGCCGGATGATAAACCCGGAGATGCTGCCGCAACCGGCGGCCCTGACCAGCATGGCGATCCGGCGGTGCAGCCTCCCGTCAATATACGCGGTCTTCCACTCCACAGACTTGGGAGCGGGAACCAGAAACCTCCTCTTGTATTCTTCCGGGGCTGTCACTTTCCCTGCACGGACCTGCCTTTCATGACCCGGCATATCCACCGCCGGTTCCGGGGATGGGGAAACGGGAGCTGACAGAAGGTTTCCCGTGAGTCCGACCCTCTCGAGAACGATATCGGAAAGCCGGTTCTTTTCCTTTTCTGAATCCATTGTCTTAAAATCTTAATTTATTAAATTACACAACTGGCATTGTTTCGGAATACAAAATAAAGAAAGAAGAGGACAGGACGGAACCACCTGTCGCTTATAGTCATCCAAAGTCGTTTATTGTCATGATACACATGATGGTGGGGACGAACATATGGTTCCATCCGGATGCTTCTTCATGCGGGAGTGACGTCAGAATCCTGCTGTCCGTAGCGGCGTGGAAAAGTGGCGGGATTCCGTTCCTTGTCCACCGCCCCTTTCAAATCCTTATGGGCAGGTGTGGGAGCATGCATCCGTCCTGATACGGATTCTTGGATTATCGGTCTGTGGAAGTGTAAAAATATCAATCCGTTAATGGAGACAAGGAAGAAAAAACATAAGGCGTACACGGCTACCTGCACGTTCTCCATTTGCAGAAGTGTAGAAGTGGCAATCCGTTAATGGAGACGATGAAAAAAAACAATAAGGCATATACGGCTACCTGCCATTCTCCATTTGCAGAAGTGTAGAAGTAGCAATCCGTTAATGGAGACAATGAAGAAAAACCATAAGTCATACACGGCTACCTGCACGTTCTCCATTTGCAGAAGTGTAGAAGTAGCAATCCATCAATGGAGACAAGGAAAAGAAACCATAAGACATACACGGTTACATGCACATTCTTCATTTGCAGAAGTGTAGAAGTAGCAATCCGTTAATGGAGACAATGAAGAAAAACAATAAGGCGTATACGGCTACCTGTCATTCTCCATTTGCAGATGTGTAAAAATAACAATCCATTAATGGAGAATAGGGTATGGAAAGGGCAGATTTCCAGTACATACGTCTCCCTTATTCCTGAATTATGGGCGTAAGTCACATGATTCAGGAGAGACAGCCACCTTTTTATGGGGAGAGCAGCCGGCAAATGCCTGATGGAAATGACCCGAAAATCAACAGGAAGAATAGCCGTACAATGCTGATACACAATTCCTATTGGAGAATGTTGTCCCCATTAGGGGACAGCAAGTTGTGTTTTCGTTTAACGAAAACAGGACGGTTTAACGGAGAATACACCGATAAACCGTTACTTATTTCAAGCTCCAGCGTCGCTTTTTACATATCTAACTATAATTCATTTGAAATCACAAAACAGATTGAACCGAATGTGGTTAGTTTGTCTGTTTATTTCATGTCCGAATCATTAGTATGCTATGTTGCAAAGTTCGTATTCATTATGAAAAAATCCGCTTACGAGAACAAGATATTCAGGTAATTTGCCATCCTTTCCCCAAAGAAGTTCGATGTTAAAAAGTTCAGAAAGCGTTTTGGCTATGTCAAATCCGAAGGCTTCGAGTGACGGACGCACTTTTTCCGGGTGTCGGCATGGTGTGCCGCAGTTACGCGTACACTCGTTATCTGAGCAGTGAAGACATTTACCTATATAGGCAAATGAACGCCCTCCATATTTCCGTTCCATATCCAATAATTCGCTCTCGATTCGTATCCGTTCCGGTAAAATGAGTTTTTGTGTATATTCAATCGGAATATCTTTGTCTTCAGGGATTATCTTCGTTGCCATAAGATGTGCATACTTGTATTGTCGGAGAAACGATTCCGTATCAAAATCAAATGGAGGACACCCCCAACTTTTACCGTAATTGGTACATTGTTTGCAAAGTTCAAGAAAATGTGGTTCGTCACGGAATTCGGCGATGTATCCTTCAACAGTGATGTCTGAAGTAAAATTTTCTACAGTGTATATACTCATTGTTTCAAAATCATTGTACCGCATAAGGAGTCGAAACGGATGTTTTCATTTTGGAAAAGTCTGTCAATGTATCCGCTTTTCTGCATTTCAGACGCGGTCAAGCAACTTAAATTCGGGGTATCTAACAATGCTATCGAATCGCACATGGACAACGCGATGTCAAGTTCATGTGTCGAGAACATGATACATTTTTTCTCGTCGTGGACAAGCCTACGAAGCAACGCCACAAGTTCGTAGCGATTAGGCATGTCAAGAAAGGAAGTCGGTTCATCAAGGAGAATGATAGGAGTATCCTGTGCCAATGCACGAGCAATCATCACACGCTGGCATTCGCCATCCGACATTTTATCCATCGTGCGGTTTGCATAAGCCTCCATTCCCACCGAAATGAGCGATTGCATGACTATCTCCTTATCTGTTTCTTGCATCCTACCTATCCAGTTGGTATAAGGAGCACGGCCTATGGCTACGACATCCTTGCACCGCAGGTTGGCGATGCGCGTGCGCTCGGTCGTGACGACAGCCAGCGTTTTTGCCATATCTTCGGTTTTCATGCAGGCGATGTCGTGCCCGTCGAGAATGATTTTTCCGGAATAACACCGGTTCAGACCGGCTATGGCGCGGAGCAACGTCGATTTTCCTGTCCCGTTTCTTCCGATAAGGCTGTCAGTTGACCTTTTTTTATCGTGGCATTTACCTCGTGGAGCAACGAGTTTTCTTTGTAACCTATGGAAAAATGCTGTAATTCTATCATGCGGTGATGGATTTGTTGCGTAAAACCACCCATACGACGATTGGGATTCCCAATAGAGCTGTAATGGCGTTGATCGGCAAGGTGAATATTTTAGAAATGATGTCGCAAAGAAGCAATATCGATGCTCCCGAAAGAATTGTTCCGGGCAGAAGGACATGATGATCGCTATTTTGGAAAAGCATTCTTGTGACATGAGGCATAGCGAGACCTATGAAACCTATCGGACCGCAAAAAGCGGTTATCGTTCCGGCGAGCAGCGTTGTCGAGAGAAACAACAGGCTGCGTGAACGCCGAATATTCAGTCCCATTGTTACGGCATATTCCTCTCCGAACAGCAGGAGGTTAAGCGGTTTGATGGTCAGTACCGCCAACAGCAGTCCGGCAAACACCGATGGAACAAGAATCAGAAGTTGTCCGGAGTGACGTCACCCAAAGCCCCCATCGTCCAAATGACAAAGGCTTTCAGCGATTCCTCTTTGCTGAGGTACTGCAATATCTGCACGACAGCACCTACGCCCGATGAGAACATCATGCCCAGAATCAGGATTACCATGATGTCTTTTATTCGCTGTCCGACGGCAGTTATCACGAGCAACACGACAGCCGCACCCACCCACGCTGCTCCGGCAATGCCTATTGATGAACCGATCCCGGCAAGTACCACAAGTGCCACACCGAGACTTGCACCGGAACTGATGCCAAGGACATAGGGACCGGCAAGAGGATTACGGAAGAGGGTCTGCATCTGAAGACCGCTGACCGATAAGGCAGCCCCGGCCAACAGTGCCACTATAGCTTTTATGAGGCGTATGTTGAGTACGATTTTTTCCGTGGCACGGGAACAATTTCCCCCGGTCAGTGCTGCCCATACATCGCGGATCGGAATGTTGACAGCTCCCACGGCCAAGTCCAGTAAAAAAAGACCGACCGTGAGCGTAATCAATATGGAGAATAATATAGTCGAACGGGAACGCATCTATTTCAGTTGCTTGTAATACACACACTCTTCCTGCACCAGTTCAGGATGGAATATCTTCACGAGGTCGCGGAGCACGATGTCAGGATTCACGACGGCAGACTCGTAATAGTCGTTACCCCCGGCTGTGTTGGTACGGGCGTTGTTGTTATACACCTCTCCATTTTTGAAACATCGGGTATCGGTGAATTTCGGACATGATGCCTTCAAGTCGTCAAGGGAGTTCGCCATTCCCACGTTCAACCACATGTCCGCATCCGACGCGAGCAGATATGCTTCTTCTAAGTCAATGGGGATAGAAGCGTTTCCCGTGTTCTTCTGGTAGATATAGCGGCCTCCCGCATCAGTAATCAAGCGGGCTACATAACTTTGGGTTGAAGGCATGAACCACGAGTCGCCATAGGGAACATTAAGCATAACCGAAGGAGTGCCGAGGGTACTGTCGGCCACTTTCTTTTTCAAGGCGTTGTATCTGACCGGGATTGCGGCAAAGGCTTTTTCACCCTTCTCACGTTTTCCTGTGACTTCTGAAAGCACTACCATCCATTCGGCCTTGCGAGAGGCGACTCTTCAAGATAATCGCCGACATACATGAACGGTATGTCGAGTTCTTCGAGTTTGCTTTCCATTGCGCTTGCGCCGTTCACCCCATAGAGCAGAACGAGGTCGGGATCGAGCGAGAGCAGCAACTCGTAGTTGATGTTCCCTTCATAGCCGACATCACCAATACTGTCGCGGCGGGCTTGGATGTCTGGGTTGGAAATGTAGTCGATTCCCGAAACGCCGGTTATACACCGGACTTCACCGATTGCGTCAAGCATGGCGATATGAGTGGAAGACATCGCACGATACGTTTGGCGTCTCCTTTGAGTACCTGTCCTGCAAACCCTTCGGGAACCTCTTCACCGTTGCGGACGATAAACAGCCATGTGGTTACACTGTCCGCTCCCTGCCAGGGATTCCTGACGGTTATCAGTACGCTTTCCTTCCCGCCCGCCCCTTTGATGTCGAAGCCGGAGGCATATTCGGAGCATAAAGCAGCAGGTTGAAATCATTGATTTTTGAGCTTTTGTTGTGGCAGCCTGTAAATGCCAGAGAAAGCAACAAAATCAGGCTTAAATTCTTTAATGCGTTCATATTGATGCAGATTATCGTTTACTATTTTTGTTTTTTCCGAACTTGGGTGTTATGCCGATGAATATCTCGAAATTGATGCCCGGCATGGGACGGGACAATACGGAAAGGTATTCTTCATCGAACAGGTTGTTGATGCTGCCCTTTAGCGACAGATCGGCCCATCGGAAAGAGAGCTGTTTTTCCAGTGTCACGTTATTCATGAAGTAAGGGGCAGATAGCCCGTCAGGGTATAGTCATTACTCGACATGGTATAACGCTGGCTGTAATAACACCATTTGTAAAGCAGGCTCCATGTCCGCCATGACAGACGTCCGGTCACCGTTGCGGAAAACTCCGGCACGTATGGCAACTGTTTGCCGACGGATTGGTCTGCCGGACTCATCGGTTCGCTCTCGTTGTTCGAGGGAGTCCACGAGAAAGTTCCGTTCATATCCAGTTTCCAGTCCTTTCCGAGCATTATATCAAGGTGGGCGTTGGTCTCTGCCCCGTAAGCATGTACCTTTTTGAGGTTTCTGGGGGAGAAGAATCCCTTGGTTGTGGGTAGCCAGATGATCCAGTCGTCGATGTGCGAATCGAACCAGTTGATACCACCGCTCAAAGCATATACATTTTCTTTCCCCACCGAGAACGACAACCCCACGTCGTATGTGAAGCCGTGCTCGCTTTTCAGGTCGGGATTACCGCCCGGCAGAAAATAGAGGTCGTTCAGCGTGGGAAAACGGTAGTTCCGGGAGATGGATGCTTTCGCCACGATATTGCCTTTTTTCGACAGTACCCCGTCGATGAAGAAAGCCGGGATAACCGGGGCCCATTCCGTACCGAACATATCCTCGCGAAGGACAAGCGAGGCGGCAAAACGATCGACAGGCCGCCATTTCGCAGAAACGGAACCGGAAAACTCGACACGTCCCTTGTCATACCCGACAACAGCCTTGTTACCTTCCTGCGAGATGATATTTTTGTCCGCGCTTTCCACCAAATGCTGGTGTACGGAAACACCGGCCGTGAACAGCCATTTCTCTGAAGGAGCATAATCCCCGTCCGCACTTCCGTAGAACGTGTTAATCTTACTGCGTGAGCGGGTCATCGAAGCCATTTCGCCGTTTCCCTTGTCCCGCTTGTAATCATAGGCCATCCATGTGTGTATATAGCCGCCTTTTACACCGACCTTCCATTTCTCCCGCACGCGATCCCACGAGAGGACGCCGCGAAACGTCTGCTCCCTTTGGCGGTTCTCGAAGTCCATGTCGTTCCCGTAATCCGTGCTGAGCATCGCCAGTTCCCGGTTGGAATTGATATACCAGGCGTTTAGCCCGAACTTGTCGCCTTCGCCCGTGTTATAATAAATTTCCTGCAAGACGTGCAGATCCTTATAAGCCCCGCTGCGGTTGCGTTCCGTCGGGTAATAGGAACCGATGATGTTCTTGTCCTCGTCATAGATGTTTTCCTTCTTGTCCCGGTTTCGGTATTTGTAGTCGTTGGGGGAAGAGGAATACACCACACGGGTGGAGGACTGCCAGTGTTTGTCACCGTAGGTCAGGCGGAGAAACTCGTCGAACGTGCTGAACGACCCCACTCCCTGCACGTACTGCAACCCGAACCCTTCATGGTTGGCCGGAGAAGTGGAGAGCCTGACCAGACCACCCAAGCCGCCGCCCGTTTCGTTTACCGATGACGTTCCGTGCAGCAGCGAGGCATCATCGATAAAGTAAGAAGGGATGGTGGAAAAATCCGTCATGCCCAGCATCGGGTTGTTAATGCGCATACCATTCCACGTCACTTGGGTATGCGAGGGAGAGGTACCCCGGAAAGCCACGGTGGATAACGTGGCGCGTCCGTAGTTCTTGACAAAAACGGATGAGTTGAATGTCAGCACATCGGCCATAGACAAGGCGATGTTCTCTTTCATGGCGATGGAATCGAAACGGGTTCGTTGCACGCCTATATCCTTCATAGGTCGTTTGCCCACCACCGTAACCTCCGGAATACGTAGTACCCTTTTGGTAATGCTGACGGAATTTTTCTGCTGGGCGGCAAGCAGAAAGGGCAGGCTTACCCCCACGAACAATAGAATAAGATGTCTTTTCATTTTTGTCCTCCTTCCTCGTTATTTCCAGCAGAAAGCTCCCGGAATGATTCCCACGTAAAATTCATCGATCAGCTTGCCTTGCGGCGAATAGCGATACACGATACCTTGTTGCTGGTAATCAATAGCGTCGGCCACATATACCTCCCCGTTGTTGGGATTGACCGTAAGGCCGTAGTATTTGGTGTCCCGAAACTCCAGAAAAGGCCGGACGGGAACACGGTCGGCTTCCACCGGCATTCGCCAAATATCGTTGTTGATCCAGTAAAGTGTATCCCGTGTACCGTTGAGCTGGACTTCCGAAGGCCAGTCGCCCAGCTTAAACTTGAACTGTTTCTCTACGGTGAAAGTCTCGGCGTCTATACGATAGAGAGACGGTGCCTCGTAACCGTATGGGCTGCCTCGTAACCGCCATCCGTGATGGTCCACATCTTGTTGTATTTGTCCATGACCAGCGAAGTAGGTTGTATGCCGATGGTCAGTTCGTCCACGACCTTGTCCGTCTCCGTGTCGATTTTCAGGATGCGGTTCTGGTACGACCAGCAGTTCACATAGACGTACTTGCCGTATTGTACCATTTGTTCGGTGGAACCCGATTCCATGTCCATGTCTGGACATTCGATATAGCCGGTAATCTCGTATGTCTTGGGGTTGATGATGAAGATACGGTAGTCCCATATCTGCGTCACATAGCTTTCTCATCCGACAGAAAATGGATATACCGGGGTGAGGTGAAACCTGTGATACGGCCCACTTCCTTGAAAGTATTGATGTCGATGGCGAAAATCACATGCGAGTTGTTCACCACGATCCAGCCTATACCGTCCCGGATAACCATAGACTGGGCCACATCGCCCAACTTGAACCCGTTGGCACGGTAAAACACTTCATTCTCCACTTCGCACGTGGCGGGATCGTAGTAGGAAAGCGTGGCATTGCTGTACTGGAAATTCCCCTCGTTGGTAATGAAAAGACCAGAGGCCGATACAGAGAAATCTTCCATCTCTCCGTAATCCCATTTCATGCAACTGCCGAAAACTGGCAGGCAGAAAAGAAAAAGGCAAATCCGTTGTATTGTTCTGCTCATTGTCATTCGGATAAAAAAGAGTACCCGAATCATTACGGGTACTCTGGTTAAGGTATAAGGTTTAATCCTGCTGCGTATATTGTTTGTCCTTCATATTTTGGAAGGTTGGGTTATACCCACATTTCGTCACGCTCCAACTTTCCCCCGTAATCATTCCGTTTTCTATAAACTTGCCGAAGAAAGTGTAGTCGGTAAATTTCGTCAAACCGTCAAAAACAACCCCATGCAAGGTCTCCAACTTCTCCATGGAAAGTGTTTCCTGAGAAAGAGAAGTCGCACTTTTTATCTGTAGCGTACCATCTATAGTCTGTAATTTATCACAAGTAATGCCTGTTGCTTTATTAACGAACAACCCTTCACCTCCTACGTGAAGCAATTCCGGAATATCCAGCGATTTACTTTGTAAAGATATTGCTAACGAACCCTCTCCCTCTTTATAATATACAGGAGAAGCTGAACAACAAACTTTGGATAGTAAGGGCAAGTTACAACTGGTAAAATTTCCAGATAAATAGAACTGTCCTCCCACTTCTTTCAAGACTGGTATTGTGATTGAAGCAAACATGGGTATTTGGATATATCCATATCCATCTATGATTTCCAAGTCGGGAAATTTGGCATTGCTTCGCATTTGGCCTGTCACATTTAGATTTCCATATACATGTTGAATTGTCGATATGGTATAATCGATATTGTTGGTGGTTGGCTTACAAGTGAAGTCTTTGATATTCTTGAACGTGATTTCAGGGAACTTATTATTCGTGAGACTGGTGATGACAAAATTTACATTTGACAAATCTTCGGCTGTTTCAATTTTGGAGAGCTGCACCTTGTTTATAATTTCAATCTGGGGCGCTGTTTCTCCGAAGGTTTCAAATCGGGCGTTCGGCAACAGCAGTGTTCCGCTCACATCTTCAAGATAATCCAGCGTGATGCTTCCAAGTGTGGTGATCTTGCTCCAGTCGGGAAGTTGTTTGAGTGCCGTGAAATTCTTTATCTTTATCTGTCCCTTTATCGTTGTCAGTTTGTCCATTCCACCGAAAGCCTGAAGCACGTCATTTCGTTGGGGAACAAAACTACCGGTAGGAGGAGCTTCCATATTGGCTTCCATAATAATACTTCCGTTTACTGTTTCGATTTCCGGAAGGTTGATGGTTTCCAACATCACGGGGACGGTATGGAAATCAAGGCCACCGGTCTCTTTCAGCTTAAGGAAGCTCATGGAAGTCAGCTTGGCAAGATTGTTTACGGACAAGACCCCTCCGACACTTGTCAGTTCCGGTATTTCCAAAGACGCAATCGAACCGGCTGCTGTGTTCTCTTCATTGAGTCCTTGAAGATTCAGATCCTGACCTACAGTAGTCAGAACCGGAAACTCAAAACTCTGTAACGACGACGCATTGAACATCACGCTTCCTTCAATAGTTGCCAGTTTCTCGAATAGGACATACGTCACTTGGTCGTTATATACCGATATGTCTCCGGAGAGCGTTTCCAATGCTTTCATGGAAATCATGTGAAGTTCCGTAGCTTTCGAGGCGACATCGGTCGAACCTACCTGTAAACCTCCGGCAGAAACGATATTATCCAACCCTGTCAAGTCTGCACCGTTGTAACTGTTACGAATGACAATGTTGCCAGTAACCTCTTTCAAAGATGCCAATGCAGATATGTCAGTGATTTTTTCTGCCTCTTCCGCATCAGAGCCGATAATCAGGTTCCCTTTGACAACGGTTGTTTTGGTTGCGGCAAAAGAAGCTACCTCCTCGGTGGTCTTCAACTCCACATCTCCGTCAGATTCTATCTCGCTTTTCACGACCTTATAGGTATATTCGCGGGCATCTCCGTTATAGGATGTCACCCGGAAGGTTCGTTCGTTATCCCAGTCCGTTACCGTTTCAGGATCAGGTATGATTGTTGCAGAAGTTGTGTACTTGAATTCCACTTCGGCGTTGTTCAGCGATACCGTATAGGGAACGGTTATTGTTACTGTATTGTCCGTAATGTCGGCCGTGTACGATTTCCCGTCCACGGTCATCACGACCGATGTGATGAAATTTTCATCTGCATCTTCAGGTATAATTTCATCGTTTTTGTCACACGCTCCCAAAAAGAACAAGGATAGGAGCATGGGAAGAAAATAAATTTTCATACTTGTAATTTTTATTATTTGGTTAGATCCTCAAAAGAAAATACCTCCGTAGAAACTTCGCCCAGCCAGCCGCTTTTGGCCAGAACACCGCATTGTATTTTGATAAAGTCAATATATTGCAGATTGGCTTCCGTTCCATCGGCATGGATGGCATTGGAAATTTTGAAACCGTTCCTTTGTCCGCTTCCATCCACCGTACTGCCGCCTTCTATCTGGTCGTTTCCGAAATTATCCACGTACCCCCAGTCATAACTCTGATTATCCCAATAACCGGTTTGAGAATCTTGGGTGTTGCGGGCGGCCAGACAAGTGCCTGTCAGGGTATAACTGTTTTCCGAAATCCAAGCCGGATAATAATAGTCTTGTGTATGATAAGCGGACAGATAGTCTACCCAGCCGTTTCTACCGTCGGAACTGATCCATTGGACATCCATTTTTTTGCCTTCCGGACGGTAATAGGTCACTTCAAAATTCTGTATTGTTTCTTCCTTGCCTGCTTCAGATCCTTTCAGTTCGTACCACTCGTCATCCGGCAATCCGTTTCCGTTTATATCTTGCATGACCCATACGATACCCGGTTCGGAACTGCCGTCAAAGGCGTTCCCCTGAACACAGAAATCATATTGGTTACCCGAATTGGGAATACTGTGGTCGAAGCCGACGATGATATAACCCCCGAAAGAACCTAAAGAGACGTGCAGTTTGTCTTTCAAACGCTGTGTTGCCCATGCGACAGCCGCTTCAGGGGATGTTTCGTTGCCGGTCATACCGCCTATCGTGCTCGTCTCGTTGATAAATTGGCCGGGAGCTGGGGTATATTCATAGACTTTATTCCAGAGCTTGGAACTTCCCGAAGCCCGGAAGCCGTCTTGTTCCTTTTTGTCCACACAAACGACTTTTACGGTGGCAGTGACAGCCGTTTTCCCTTTGTCGATATTCCTGCTTATTTTTTCCGTCGGTGTGTCTTCCGACACAGTACAGGAGACGGTGTATTCTCCGGGTGCGGACGGCGTGAACTTGAACATGCGTTCCACTTCTCCTTCCATGACCTGACCGTCCACACTCCACTCAAAACGGGGATTGTCGAAATACTCCAACAACGGACGCAGGAAAACAGGACGGTCGGCAAAAGTGTACCTGTCCGTGGATGTTTGCAGGTAAGACGGGGTCGGGAATTTGACAACGTAGGGCATCGTTTCCACGACCTCTACGCTTACGTCTTTCGTTGTTGTCCCATCTATATTGGAAGCGTTGATTGTCACCGTATAAACACCGAGTTCTTTTTCATTGAAAGTATAAGTATTCTCGGTGGAAACGATTTTTCCTTCCCGTACCCATTCGATTTTGAACCCTTCGACATCCGAATGCTGAATATCGGGAGTAAATGTGTAATCGGTATTCCGGACGACTTTTAGCCCCTGCGAAGGTAGTGCCAGTGAGATGACCGGAGGGGTGAGTTCTTTCACTTCTACTTTCAGTTCCTCTTCGGCATAGCCTTCCGCATTGTCTACTCTTAGTTTGACATAAAAATCCCCGCATTCATTCCATGTACGTTGAAGAGACGGACCCGAAGAAACCAGCGTACCGTCTATCGTCCAAGCAAAAAGAGCATCTTCAACATTCTGGTATGTCGGGGCGATAGTCAATTCGTGATCGACCTTGACCGTGTAAATACCGGTCTCGCTGTCAAGTTCTATTATAGGTTGTCCTCCTACTTCTTCGGTAATGACTTCATCCTTGTTGCAGGAGGTGAACAGCATACAGGCAGAAATAATAAAATAGTGAAAACGATGCATGATGTGTGGATTTTAGAAAAATAACAGGGATACCCCCGACAGAAGGGATATCCTTGTATTCTTTTTATTGTATGGTGATATCATCAATACAGATATAAGCCGGAGTATTCAAACCGTATGCTCCCGAATCCGAACCCTCGAAGTTGAATTTCACACTTTGCACCCCTTCGGCATTGATTTCCCAATAATCCCATGTCGTGATAGGATCAACCTGTTGTTGGCCGTTACGATAATCGGCTAAAAGACGTTTGTAAGTGCGGATCAGACCGCCATTCGCATCATAACATTCCAGATTCACTTGGAAATACCCTTTCATCTCTTTCAGAGGAGTCGCTACCCCCGTAGAACCGAACTGATTACCATAAGTAATGACACCATAAGTGTATGAGGTGTTGCAGATCCACAGGCCGACCAATTTCCGGGGAACATTGAAATAAAATTCTGGTTTAGCCATCCATGCCTGATTGTAAGCATCCACATATCCGTAAACGACACCGAAATTGGAACCGCTGTGCCCGGCTTCCTTATTCTGTCCTTCCGCTTCCACCGCAGTGTTATAGACAGAACATTGGTTTAGATAAGAATACCACCAGTCTCCGGTATTTCCCGACTGATTGGAGCGGATGTTCCAGTTGGAAAGTGCGATGCCGCCGCTGGAATACTCTGTGCTTCCACCTACAGTATTAAACATTGAAAGGAAGAGATATTCTTCCGGAGTATTGTCGTAAATGGTGGTTACTTGAGGATACCTTGGTACGAATAAAGATTTTCTCCGGCCGAGGTAGGTCCTGCTAACATGCCGGGATCGAAATCATCGAAAGTGATAGTTAAAGTACCGTCCGAATTTGTCACAGCACGGGTTTGCGAAGTTCCGGAATCAACCGGGTCCATCAAAAAGTCATCGTCCGAGCTACAGCCAGAGAACAAGGCGGTTGCGGTAAATAGACAGGCACCTGCCAGAAAGCGTAATTTTCTTTTCATAGGTCACTCATTTTAATGTAAAACATATTATTAACAAACACAAAAAATTCCCGTTCGTGCGGACTTACACGAACGGGAATATGTCTGTCTTCAAATATTGAATGGCCGATGAGCTATTCCTTATTTGATTACGACCCGTATATCCCGCAGGTGTAAATCTCATTCCGGTCATGGCAGGTCTTCTGACTCGTCCCGGTCATCGTGCCTTCCCGGTATTACACCAGTGGCAAAAGTTCGATGTCCGTTTTTGTGGACTCACAGCAGCGGGTACTGTCCCGGATTTTCACCGGGTTCCCTTTTCATTCGGAAGGCGTAAACCTCCCGAAACCATTTCCCGACTGCAAAATTATCTATATTACATATCAATTCCAAATAATTCATAATATTTATAATAAAACACACAAAGCATGACAACCGTACTGTTTTAATTAGAGCATTCAAGTTTACGACAAACGAAGACGGTAATTATCATACACAATATCCATAAACCAACAAAACAGCTTGCCATTTTCCATAACAATGCGTTCTGGAATAGATAACTGTTAGCTGCAATTATGCAAGCAAAAAAAGCAGACAGAATAATGACTATTAATATCATGCACCAGAAATTAATCCTATAAATTTATGGAAAACAAGTAAGGGAATGGAAGTTCCGTTGCCGCATGGATGCAGGTGAAGGACCTTCTCTTTTAACGTTGGATACGCCAATGCACGCCAACGGAAGACTCTGATATTATCTGTTTGGAAAGGATATAGGATGTGCGTTACTTTGTCGCATATTCAGAATCTTAAAAAGAATTTTAGTATGGAACTGACAATTATTGAAACAAGCGCGTATTAGGAGTTGAGAAAGCTGGTCAGCACGCTGGTCGTACAGATGGGCGACTTCCAGAAAAAGATTGCCCCGCCTGCGCCGGACAAGTGAATGGATGCGCAGGACGTATGTGATGGACTTATGCCCAAACACTTTCTGAAGAGTTTCCAGCAGCATCCCCTTGAGTATGGCCAGAACGGCAAATGCGTGGCGTCCGATGTGCGGGGTGACCTCGCCCCGGAGTTGCATTTCCTGCCTATGATTCCAAGACTGAGCCGCATGGCATTGTATTCACCTACCGGAAAGACACATTCGGGGAGTCTTTCTTTTCATCCGTACCCCTATATTTTTCAATCAGTTCGATAGCAATGGGCAATAATTTTACGACATACGCCACTCCCGTTTTTATACGGTTGCCCATCAGCCATGTACCGCCGTCGGAGTCGGTATGGATATTATCGTATGTTATGGCTTTCAAGTCACATAGGAAAGACCGGTGAAGCACATGAACAGGAACATGTCGCGCATGGCACGCTGGCGTTTGTATCTCGGTTCTATATGGATTATCCTTTGCAGTTCCTCTTCGGAAAGGAAAGAACGCCTCTTGTATTCGGGCATACACTCGAATGATGCGAACGGATGAACCCGTATCCAGCCTTTTTCCTGCGCGATATACATCAGCCACTTCAAGGTATTGACACGCCCGAAGACAGTGGAGTTTGCCAAAGCGCATGTACCGAGCATCCAGTTGTAGTAATCCTCGATGAATGATTTCTCAAGTTCTTCGATGACAATATCCTCTGCATTCTTCTTGCTTTTCATGAAAAGCAGGAGACTCTTGTAATCGGCAACCAGACCGCAGTAGGTGCTTTCGGCTTTCTCTATGCCGATTTTCTTTTTATACGGTTCCAGCTGTTCCCTGAAAAGGTTCATAAGGGTGTGGCATTCCTCTGAGAAGCCGACATAGCGGTTATAGACTTTCTTGGCTGTAACAAAACTGTCGTGGTCGCAGATGTACTGGTAGTGCCTGGTGATTTGCGCCTTGATATTGTCAAGCTCCTGATTGAGTGTACGGGCCTCCTCGGACTTGCCTTTGGCCCGGTTGGTTTTGACGTCCCACAAAGCGAGGGACACTTCTTTCTTACAACTGAAACCGGCTTGGGTTCCATTGATGGTGATACGGCCCATAATCGGTGTCTTTCCGTTTTTTACAGACTGTTTATTCTCAAAACACTTAGCTATACATGGTCTGCGATAAGCTAAGAGAGATTCCCCTTACACAAAAGCATGGCATCTCCTTGTCGTATCTCGCCTTTATACTTTTATGTATAGTAGTCTACCGGATCGAATGAACAAGACCTATCCCATACATAAACCAATTTAGACTGCTATGTTATTTTTGAGGAAGAAGATGGAATGAGACCAGATACCCTCTTTAAGGCTGACTGTAAGTCGATTAAATGTAGAAAAAGATTGCTTTTGTCACAAGTAAAGTGTATATTTGCATTGAAAGAATCGTTCTTTGACAGAGGCAAAAGAAAACAGAATATTGTAATTCGCTCGTTTCTAAATCGTTACCTGATATTAATTAAACAGAAATAACTGTTTAATTTTCAATTAGATAGAGATTGTATGATGTTTCGCTACATAAGATGTTAATGGAATGCTTAACCGTAACATCTTCGAAAGTGTGTGTAAATGTTGGTTGTAGAGCCGTAAAGCACTTTTGTATTGTCTGTAACCATCTTCCCCGGTCAGTGATAATATCGGTAGCAAATAGGGGGAAGAGGCGGCTTCGTTTTTATACCTATTTATAATCTGTGCGGCATACGACTCTATATGTACGGACAATTGCTGACGGGTCTTATGGCGGTAATAATAAATGGTATTGTGCTTGACATCCGTTTTGCGGAGATGTACAAGGTCTACGAACGGAATGCCTCGTAAGTAAAAACTTAACAGAAACATGCGCGGCTGAAACGCAAGGCGGGTTTCTTCTCCAAATCAAGATTTACCAAGCGCCGGATTAGTAAAGGAGAGATGGCCCGTTTGGCGGTAGCTCATAGCCAGTGAATACATAGGCGAACAAATCGTCTATACTGTGTGTGAATGGAATGCCTTGTTCGGCAGCTTGGTGAGAGATGGAACGGAGCATACGCATATAGGTGGATATGGTATTATGGCGCCGCCCTTCGCCGAGCAGCCGGTCTTCGTATTGCTTGATGAGGCTGGGGGTGAGATCTGCAAAAGTGATGGAACGGTGGCCGATGAAGCGGAAAAAGCTGTTCACTGTACTGGTATATATACCGGATGTACTGTATCGTCCGGCTTGTTTTGTCCGCTGTATCAGGGAAGCGGAAAAATTATGTATAGTATTCATAATCTGAATTTTAATATTTTAAATACATATAAAACAACCTTGAGCATGAAATGATTGTATGGCAATCAATGCACGCTTAGGGGAGAAATGGTAAAATTTTTATATAAATTCAGATATGTATTCTCCGGGCAGACAGGAGGAGGGTTACAGTATGCCCGAACGTACCCGACTCAGTGTTTCGGGGGTCATCAGCAGATAGGACGCAATGTGCGACAAAGGAGCCCGCTTGATGACTTCGGGCTGATGTTCCATGAGCTGGTTATAGCGCTCGCGTGCAGTCTCAAACCGCCAGGAGTCAGCCTTTATCTGTGAAACAATCAGGGAATATTCCAGAATCTTCCGATAGAACATGTTTATTTCCCATGAGATTTCGGTAAGTGTCAGCAGCTTGTTGTATGGCAGCAGGTATACGACACTCGGTTCGAGTGCCTCAATCATGAGGTGGGTGGTTCCTGCTTCAAGGTACTTTCTATGCAGATGATGATGCAGCCTTCATAGGAAAAGTGTTCGGTGACGTCTTTACCGTTTTTATAATAGAATTGGCGCAACATGCCTTTTCCTACAAATACGATATTATGGCTTATCTGCCTTCATTGAGTAATAATGCGCCCTTTTCTACTTCCTTGCGAATGAGGATTTCCTCTATCAACCTTCTTCCCTCGGGAGCCATGCCTGGATAGCGGGAGTTGATAGCGGCATCTACGGTTTCTTTCAATAGTGCATCCATAAAGCCATAATTTGTTTGTTCGAGGGGCAAAGATAAGGTTTTTACGAGAAAAAATCAGCTCCGTATGAAACTTTTGTTTACCCATTTCATGCCATACCAGCGGCGGACGAAAATGAAGCCGCGGATATTCTCGTCCAACAGGAAGGCTACCCACATGCCGCAGATACCCCAGCCGAAGGGGAAGCCGAAAAGGTATCCCACACCTACAGCTACACTCCACTGCACCACCAACCCTACGTAGAAGGGGTAGTTGACATCTCCTGCCGCACGAAGGGCTTGGTGGCGAAGATGTTGATGGGGCGGCCTATTTCGAGGAGTACATCTATGATAAGGATGGTGGCACCCATACGTATGATGTCGGGGTTGGACGTGAGCCAGCCAAAGATGGCATGCCCCGAAAGGGCGAGGATGCAGGACAGCATGACGGTAATCATGACGGATTTCTTCATGACGTATTTTCCCATAAGGAAGGCTGCGTGAGGTTTCTTCTCGCCTATCAGATGCCCGATACAGATGGCGCCGCCTTGTGCCATGGAGATGCTGAACAGATAAGCGAACATGATGATGTTGACACAATAGGTACGGGTGGCGAGCGCTTCCACTCCCAGCATGTTGATGAAGTAGGTGATGACGACTTGCGACGAGCTGTACGACAATTGTTCGCCGGCAGAGGGCAGGCCTACCTTCATCAGGTTCTTTAGTTCTATCCACGGAAAAGGGCGGAAGTATGCCGGTGGGAAACGGTGGATGTGCTTGCGGAACAGTATGACGAACAGTATAATCATGGAGACACCCCGGCTGAAGGCTGTGGAGATGGCGGCGCTTCCACGCCCAGTTCCGGAAAGCCGAAGCGGCCGAAGATGAGGGAGTAGTTGCCGATGATATTGAGGATATTGACTACGACGGTGACCATCATCGGGTAGATGGCCTTGTTGGCACTGCGCAGGGAGGCGGAGAGGGTGAGGGATAGTGCCTGGAAGAAGGCGAAAGCGCCTACGATACGCATATAGTCCATGCCGTCCTGCATCAGTTCAGCGGTGAGCCCCATCAGCCGGAGGATGGGATGGGCGCAGGAGAACAGTACCAGCTGACCGTGATACCTACCGCCAGGTTGACGAGGATGGATACGCCGACTACTTGCACTACTTTCTTGTGTAGTTTCGCACCGAGATACTGGGAACACAGAACGGACGTTCCGAGGTTGATGACTTCGAAAACGAGGAAAGTGAGCATGATAATTTGGTTGACTACCCCTACGGCGGCAACACTGTTGTCCGAGTGGCGGCTCAGCATGATGGTGTCCACCGCACCGAGCATCATGATGAGAAGTGTCTCTATAAAAATGGGGGCGGCCAGCTTGGCAAGCCGCTTTTTTAGGCTTTCTTGTTGTATCATTGTCCGTGTATGTGCACTATACTTTAAAAATCGCGCAAAGATAAGGAAAGGTTGAAAAGGACGGTTTGATATGTATCAAATTTTCTTGTTTTAGGGTTTGAGTGTTAACGTGTTATCTCAAATTGTATGAAAACGGTGAAAAAAATATGTAGGAAAGATTTGCACAGTCCAAAAGTTTGCCCTACATTTGCACCGCATTTGAAAAGAATGCTGGTTATAAAAAAGGAAGTTTGGGTGAGTGGCTGAAACCACCAGTTTGCTAAACTGACGTACGGGTAACCGTACCGGGGGTTCGAATCCCCCAGCTTCCGCCAGATGCACTCTTAGCTCAGTTGGTAGAGCAACTGACTCTTAATCAGTGGGTCCAGGGTTCGAATCCCTGAGGGTGTACAAGACAAATGCGAGGGTGGGTTCATCTAACGGTTAGGATACATGCCTCTCACGCATGGTATACGAGTTCGATTCTCGTACCCACTACAAAAACAAGAAAGCGGTTGACTGATGAAACGGTTAACCGCTTTTTGTTTTTCATTTTTCTGTTGTAATCCGAAAATAGTTTCTATATTTGCACCCGCTATGGCGAAATGTATATTCTATATCTTGTTAGGGTTGTTCCTCATATCGAAGTTCACTTCCGTTTCTGATGATATGGAGGGATGTAAGACACTCCCTACTGCGGATGTGCATTATTTCTCCGGAGCCCAGCACAGCTTGTCGGGGGCAGATGGCAGACAATGCCAGGAAAAAGGGGAGGACGCGAATTATAATTGCCTGGCAGATGCCGGTTGCATAGGAAATACCTTCTCATTACGGCATGCCTCTTGCTCGAAATTGTTGAGGCTTAATCCGGACTTCATTGCCGCCAAGGTTGCGAGAACCCTGAAAACTCTGCTCCCGGAAGAAAAGACAACTTCTTTCCCCTTTACTTTCCATCCCCATAAGATTTCATATAGATATTATGTATATACGCTGAGGCGTATTCTTATTTAGTACTTTCCCTTCCTCTCTTTCGGGAGCCAGAGAGATTGCCCGTCTCCCCATGCCGAGTTTTTCTCTATTTTTTAAGTACTGATAATCAATATATAATGGATTTTCTATTAGATTTTATTCTCCATATCGATCAGTATATGATTGATATAGTGCAGGAATATCATATGTGGCGTATGCCATATTGTTTCTGATTATTTTCTGCGAAACGGGGCTGGTGGTCACACCTTTCCTGCCGGGCGATTCCCTGCTTTTTGTGGCGGGAGCTATTGCCGCACTGCCCGACATGCCTCTCGAGGTCAATGTGCTGGCTTTGATATTGTTTGTTGCCGCGGTATTGGGCGACTCTTGCAACTACATGATAGGGCATTTCTTCGGGCAAAGGCTCTTCAATAATCCCGATTCCAGAATATTCAAGCAAAGCCATCTCGACAAGACCCATGAGTTCTATAAGAAGTATGGAGGCAAGACAATTATCATAGCCCGTTTTGTGCCTATCGTCCGTACGTTTGCGCCATTCGTGGCGGGGATGGGTAAGATGCATTACTATTACTTCATGCTGTACAACCTGATTGGGGGCGCCTGCTGGATTGCCATCTTCTGTTATGCGGGTTATTTCTTCGGTGACCTTCCGTTTGTACAAGAGAACCTCAAACTGCTGATTGTGGCCATTATTGTGGTTTCCATACTGCCGGCCGTGGTAGAAGTGCTGCGTGCAAGACTGAAACAACGAAAACAAAAATAAATTAATATACTTAGTACATTTATCCATTATGAAGAATTCTTTTTTTAGCCGGTTCACACCGAAAGAACCGAAATTCTTTCCTTTGCTGAAGCAATTGTCTGAGATTTTATTGTCCTCGTCGGCTCTGTTGATAGAAATATTGGGCCATGACTCGCCTGAGAAGAGGGCGGAAGATTATAAACGAATCAAAGATTTGGAGCGCGAGGGCGATAAGCTGACCAATCTGATTCTGGATGAACTGGGCACTACTTTCATTACTCCTTTTGACCGGGAGGATATCCATGACCTGGCTTCGGGCATGGATGATGTGATTGATGGAATAAACAGCTGTGCCAAGCGTATCACTATCTATAATCCGCATCCTATTTCGGACAAGGGGAAAGAGCTGGGACATATGGTTCAACAAGAAGCGGCCCTCATCGGCCAGGCCATGGATGAACTGGAGGCATTCCGCAAGAGTCCGGATAAGCTGCGCGCATATTGCAACCAGCTGCATGACATAGAAAACCGGGCAGATGATATTTATGAATTTTTCATCACCAGGCTTTTTGAAGAAGAGAAGGACTGCATTGAACTCATCAAAATCAAGGAGATTATGTATGAGTTGGAAAAAACGACGGACGCAGCCGAACACGTGGGCAAGATTTTGAGGAGCCTGATTGTGAAATACGCATAAACGAACGGACGCATGGAACTATTAGTGATTATCATTGTACTGGCTCTGATATTCGATTATATCAACGGTTTTCATGATGCGGCCAATTCTATTGCCACCATTGTGTCTACCAAAGTGCTTACACCGTTTCAGGCGGTGATATGGGCGGCTTTCTTCAATTTTGTGGCCTTTTTCATCGCCAAGTGTGTCATCGGCGGTTTCGGCATTGCCAACACCGTATCGAAAACGGTGATGGAGCCTTACATTACTTTGCCTATCATTCTGGCCGGCGTGATTGCGGCTATTGCTGGAATCTGTTCACTTGGTGGAAGGGAATCCCTTCCTCTTCTTCGCACACGCTTATCGGAGGTTTTGCCGGAGCTGCCATCATGGCACACGGTTTTGAGGCCATCCAGTTGAGTATCATTCTGAAGATTGCGGCATTCATTTTTCTGGCTCCCTTGATTGGTATGGTGGTGGCATTTGGTTTTACGTTGTTGGTCTTGTACATTTGCCGCAGGGCGCATCCCCATACGGCCGAGGTGTGGTTCAAGAAACTGCAGCTGGTGTCTTCGGCTTTGTTCAGCATCGGGCACGGTCTGAATGATTCACAGAAGGTAATGGGTATCATTGCTGCGGCTATGATAGCCGGACATTCGGAAGGACTGGGAATGGGGATAAACAGTATTGATGACCTGCCGGACTGGGTGGCATTCTCTTGTTTTACGGCCATTTCACTCGGTACCATGTCCGGCGGGTGGAAGATTGTGAAGACCATGGGGACTAAGATTACGAAGGTGACGCCACTGGAAGGGGTGATTGCGGAAACTGCCGGTGCGTTTACGCTTTATCTGACGGAGTATCTGAAGATTCCGGTAAGTACGACACACACCATTACGGGAGCTATTATCGGAGTAGGGGCCACGAAGCGGCTTTCGGCTGTGCGTTGGGGAGTTACGAAGAGTCTGATGACCGCTTGGGTGCTGACTATCCCCGTCAGTGCTTTGCTGGCAGCAGGGATTTATTGTATCGTATCCCTTTTTTAGAAGTGCTGCCGCATAAAAAATAGACGGGTTCGTTTTATTTTGCATGAGGTTTGCACTATCTTTGCAGCCTGAAACTGTAAAATAGAATGCACATTGGACTGGCTATATAGTTTATTCGTCGAGCACTCCGCCTTGCAGGCGGTTGTGGTACTCTCACTGATTTCTGCTATCGGATTGGGATTGGGGAAGATACATGTTTGCGGCATTTCATTGGGAGTGACGTTTGTATTCTTTGCCGGCATCATTGCCGGGCATTTCGGGTTGTCCATAGACCCGCAGATGCTGAATTATGCGGAAAGCTTCGGGCTGGTGATATTTGTGTATGCTTTGGGTTTGCAGGTGGGACCGGGTTTTTTCAGCTCTTTCCGTAAAGGAGGGGTACAACTGAATATGCTCGCCACGGGTGTAGTGCTTATCGGCACCCTGCTGACTGTACTGGGCAGCTATGGTTGGGAGTATCCCTGCCGGATATGGTGGGCATACTTTGCGGTGCCACGACAAACACACCGGCACTCGGTGCGGCACAGCAGACATTGAAACAGATGGGATTGGAGTCCAGTACCCTGCTTTGGGGTGTGCGGTGGCATATCCGCTGGGGGTGGTAGGGGTCATTCTGGCCGTACTGTTCATCCGTAAGACGCTGGCGCATAAGGAAGACCTGGAATTGAAAGAGAAGGATGACGTGAACAAGCCTTACATTGTTGCGTTCCAGGTGCACAATCCTGCCATCTTCAACAAGAGTATCAAGGAAATAGGCGGGCTGAACAGCTATCCGAAGTTCGTGATTTCCCGCTTGTGGCGGGATGGGAATGTGAGTATTCCTACCTCGGAAAAGATTATAAAGGAAGGTGACCGCCTGCTGGTGATTACCTCGGAGAAAAATACGCCGGCTCTGACCGTGCTTTTCGGCGAGCAGGAGCATACTGATTGGAACAAGGAAGATATAGACTGGAATGCCATAGACAGCCAGTTGATTTCGCAACGTATCGTGGTGACGCGCCCGGAGTTGAACGGCAAGAAGCTGGGTTCTCTCCATCTGCGTAATCATTACGGTATCAATATCAGCCGGGTTTATCGTAGCGGCGTGCAGCTGCTGGCCACAGCGGAACTGACCTTGCAATTGGGTGACCGCCTGACCGTAGTGGGCGAAGCCGCTGCTATACAAAATGTGGAGAAGGTGCTGGGCAATGCTGTGAAAAGCCTGAAGGAACCGAACTTGGTGGCGGTATTTATCGGCATTGTCATCGGTCTGGCTTTGGGAGCAATTCCTATTTCCATTCCCGGCATCAGCGCTCCCGTGCGGCTCGGATTGGCAGGAGGCCCTATCATCGTAGGTATTCTTATCGGGACATTCGGTCCGAGGATGCACATGGTGACTTATACTACGCGCAGTGCGAACCTGATGCTCCGTGCATTGGGATTGTCTCTTACCTGGCTTGCCTGGGACTGGATGCAGGTGCCCATTTCTTCGATACGGTATCCGGCCGGAAGGGCTGTTATGGATTGCTACGGGTTTTGCGTTGACTGTGGTTCCGGTATTGATTATGGGTATCGTTACCTTCAAGTGGCTGAAGATAGATTTCGGAACAATGGCGGGTATGCTGTGCGGAAGCATGGCAAACCCCATGGCGCTGAACTACGCCAACGACACCATTCCGGGAGACAATCCGTCTGTAGCTTATGCTACGGTTTATCCGCTGTGCATGTTTCTACGGGTAATTATAGCCCAAGTGCTGCTCATGTTCTTCATTAATGGATAATGAAGAATGAGGGATATTATCAACTGTCAATTATCAACTATCAATTAAATAACTATGGGAAATATAACTCCGGAAAGTATTGTCAATGACTTGCGTTATTTGCAATTATTATCACGCAGTTTTCCTACCATTGCTGATGCCAGTACAGAAATCATCAATCTGGAGGCCATTCTGAATCTGCCGAAAGGTACAGAGCATTTTCTGACGGATATTCATGGCGAGTATGAGGCTTTTCAGCATGTGCTGAAGAATGCATCGGGGGCAGTGAAACGTAAGGTGAACGAAATATTCGGGCATACACTGCGCGAAAGTGAGAAGAAGGAAATCTGTACGTTAATTTATTATCCGGAAGAGAAGCTGCAACTTATCAAGGAGCAGGAAACGGACCTGGATGACTGGTATTTGATAACACTGAACCAGTTGGTAAAAGTATGCCAGAACGTTTCGTCCAAATATACCCGTTCGAAAGTACGCAAGGCACTTCCAGCAGAGTTCTCGTATATCATTCAAGAGCTGTTGCACGAATCGAGCATCGAACCTAACAAGCATGCCTATATCAATGTCATAATCAGTACCATTATCTCTACGAAGCGTGCGGATGATTTTATTGTGGCGATGTGCAACCTTATCCAGCGCTTGACCATCGACTCGCTGCATATCGTGGGCGATATATACGACCGCGGACCGGGTGCGCATATTATCATGGATACTCTCTGTGATTATCATAATTTCGACATCCAATGGGGTAACCACGATATTCTGTGGATGGGTGCCGCATCAGGTAATGATGCTTGTATAGCCAACGTAATCCGTATGTCGATGCGCTATGCCAATTTAGCAACGCTGGAGGATGGTTATGGCATCAATCTGTTGCCGCTTGCAACGTTTGCCATGGATACCTATGCGGATGACCCTTGCACCATCTTTGCGCCGAAAATGAACTTTGCCGATGCGGAATACAATGAGAAGACCTTGCGGCTGATTACACAGATGCACAAGGCGATTACGGTTATCCAGTTGAAACTGGAGGCGGAAATCATCAGCCGCCGTCCTGAGTTCGGTATGGAGAACCGGAAACTGCTGCATCTGGTGGATTTCGAGCGTGGTGTGTTTGTATACGAAGGCAAGGAATATCCGTTGCGCGATGTGAATTTCCCCACCGTAGACCCGGCGGACCCGTATCGTCTGTCGGACGAAGAGCGCGAACTGATGCACCGGATTCATTCTTCTTTCATGAACAGCGAGAAGATGAAGAAGCACATGCGCTGCTTGTTTACGTATGGCGGCATGTATCTGGTGTGCAACAGTAACCTGCTTTATCATGCTTCCGTGCCTCTGAATGCGGACGGCAGTTTCAAACATGTCCGCATCGGCCAAAAGGAATACTGGGGACGTAAGTTGCTGAAAAAGACCGACCAGCTGATACGTACCGCTTACTTTGACGAGGACGGTTCGGACGAGAAACAGTTTGCACTGGATTATGTCTGGTACATGTGGTGCGGACCGGATGCCCCTTCCTTCGATAAAGACAAGATGGCTACCTTTGAACGCTATTTTGTGGCCGACAAAACATTGCATAAGGAGACGAAAGGGCATTACTATGCTTTGCGCAACGAGGCTGAGGTGTGTGACCGCATTCTTGAAGAGTTCGGCGTGAAGCCGGGGCCACATTCGCATATCATCAACGGACATGTACCGGTAAAGACCATTAAAGGTGAGAAACCCATCAAAGCGGATGGTAAGCTGCTGGTGATTGACGGTGGTTTTTCAAAAGCCTATCAGCCGGAAACGGGAATTGCGGGATATACGCTGGTATATCATTCCCACGGCTTGCAGTTGGTGCAGCATGAGCCGTTCCAGAGCCGTCAGAAAGCCATTGAAGAAGGACAAGACATCAAGTCTACAACCCTGGTTGTCGAATTCAATTCGCAGCGTATGATGGTGAAGGATACGGATAAAGGAAGTGAACTCGTTACGCAGATTCAGGATTTGATGAAACTGCTGGTGGCGTATAGGACGGGGCTGATTAAGGAGAAACAATAATTTATAATTTCAGTATCGTCACCCCGCCCTCTACAATGATGCCTTTGTCATAGGTTTTCCCTTGGGTGTAGTAGCGGCTGCCGCCATAACCGCCGGTGAGGAATATGCCAAAGCGCTCGGTCAGGTGGTATTCCAGATTGACACGTGCCTGGAGGGCATAGAGACGTGCCGGAATGCCGTAGTCCTTGTTCTTGAAGGTTTCTATATGTTGGTATCCCAGATCTCCGCTGATGAACAGCTGTTTGTAGAGCGGTAATTCAAGACCGGCACGGTAGAAGAGGGCAGCGGAAAACTTATCGCCAAAATCCAGATAATGGGTACCGCCACCGAGGATGGTATAGAAGAGCCGGTTCTTGAAACGGGCACCTACATTCAGCTTGGTGGCATTACCACCGAAAAACATCAGTTGAACTTTTGTTTGGGGATTGGCATTGACTAATCCCAACTGGAAACCATCTAATTTTTCTTTGTAGTAGTTGAATAGACCTATTTGAAGCCCTTTGGCACGTATGGCCATATTGGCAGCGCCTATTTGTAATCCTCGGGCTGTACCACCCACCACATTGCCCAGGCCGGAAACCTGAACACCGGTCATATCTCCGGCGGTGATGTTGGTAAGGGCGGACATCTGCATGCCATTCAAGTCTTCACCGATTACACTTAGCAGGCCGGCCCCTGAAAATCCTTTGAAATTTCCACCGGAAATATTGGCGAGTCCGGCAAAGTGTATGCCGGAAGCACCTTCTCCGCTGATATTCAACAGGCCGCCTATGGAGGCGCCACGATTATAGTCCCCACTGATGTTTGCCAGACCGGAAATGATGACGCCTTGCGCATGGTTTCCGGTGATACCTACCAGTCCCGAAACGGATACTCCGATAAGGTTGTTGCCATTGATGTTGGTAATTCCTGCTATCTGCATGCCTCGCATGCTTCCCCCCACCATATTTGACAGACCTGCCATCTGTACACCGTTCACATCCCTGCCGGTTACACTGCCAAGAATATTCATGCCGAGGCCATTCAGACGGTTCATGGAGGAGAACACACCCAGATTGAAGCAGGTGCTTCCTATGGTATCAGTCCGCTGTGTGGAGATGTTTTTCCATAAGGAGATATTGATACCTACCGGGCCATGGTCTGTTCGTGGAGAGCGTTGTTTCCGGAAAGATTTCTCGGAGGATTTCTGAATCGTATCCGGCTGTACGCTGCCCGGATTATGTTCTTGGGCAAGAGCTGTCCCTGCAAAAAGCAGGGACACAAGGAGGAGGGAAAGGTTTCGTTTCATACTTTTTTCTATATTTCGTCCGGCCAGGGAGCTGGTTGGCGGGTGGCACGCAACAGAGGGCGCTGCGCATCCACAGACCGGAGGTAATTACTTAATTTCCGTGACAACTCTTTGACAACTTCAGGCTTCTCTCGGGCCATATCATGTTTTTCACTGATGTCGGCGGGGATGTTGAAAAGTTCCCGTCTACCGTCACCGAAATAATACACCAGCTTCCACTCGCCCGAACGGATGGAGCAAGTGGCTCCGATGCCCGGGCCGGAAGGACCCCAGCTATTGGATAATGCCAGTAGATATCACGGTCTTTCATTTTACCTTTTCCGGTGAGCAATGGCATGAAACTGATGCCGTCGCGTTGCTGTACGGTTGTATAGTTGTCTACGCCTGCCATCTCAAGGATGGTGGGGAAGAAGTCCTCTATCATCAGGTAATGGTCGCATTGGGTTTGGGGCGCTACGATGCCCGGCCAGCGGACAATCATCGGTTCACGTATGCCTCCTTCGTAGGCGGAACCTTTACCACTGTTGAGCGGATAGTTCTGGACATGCAGTTGTCCGGCGCGGGTATGGGCCGCCAAACCGCCATTGTCGGACATGAAGATGAGGATAGTGTTTTCCGTCAGGTTGTTCTTGTCCAGATAATCCATAATGTCTCCCAGACTTTTGTCCATACCCTCAATGAGAGTAGCATAGGCAGCTTCTACCGGAGGAAGGCCTTTGTCCAGGTACTTCTGGTAGAAACGCATGTCAGGTTGTATAGGGGTATGGATGGCATAGTGTGCCATGTACAGAAAGAATGGCTTGTCAGTCTGCTGTGCATCGTCCAGGACCTTCATGGCCTCTATGGTAAGGGCTTCACTTAGGAAAGTGTCGGTTCCATGATATTTCTCCAGACCGGGTACGGCAGCCAGCGGGCTTTTACCGTCTGTTTTGTTGCCGAAATTCTCCTTGCCATAGTAGCTGGCAGGTGAACCGGCAGCATGTCCGGCTATGTTCACTTCAAACCCCATTTTCAACGGGTCGGCTCCGGGAGTGCCTTCAGCACCGAAGTGGGCTTTTCCGCAATGAATGGTGTGATAGCCATGGTCTTTGAGCGCTTCGGCCAGGGAGGTGACTTGTGTGGTCCGTTCCACGCCAGGCTCTTGACAAATGCCGTTAACGTTCCATTCCGGATAAATCATGACCGAGTCGGGTTGTTCATGGGTAGTGTTCTTGCGGAGGGTCCAACTGGTGACTCGATGCCTGGCAGCATTCATTCCCGTAAAAAGGCTGACACGCGTAGGTGAACTGATGCTGCATGCATAGGCCTGCGTAAACATTTTGCCTTGTGTAGCCATCCGTTCCATGTTGGGAGTATGGTACGTATCGTTGTACTTGGTACGCTGTGTCCAAAAGGGGAGGGACGTGTCTTGCCATCATGTCATCCACTAGGAACAGAATGATGTTTGGCTGCTCTTTTGGAGCAGGTACGGCATCCCCAGGCGGCATGCCATACGCTTCTCCCGCCATTCCGCATATCGGAAGCATGGCGGATAATAATAATTCGTTTCTCATTTAGATAATAATTTAGAAAGGGTTAGATAGGTTGTAGTTTAATTGTTTTTTTACATTATCCTTTGGCCTCCTGATACAAGAAGCGTTTGATAGATTTCTTCGGCGTTTTTTTCAAATTCTTCAGGATAGATTTTCATTTTGAATATCTGGCTGTATGCGGGCAGTTCTGCATTCAGTGCCACACGGTTTTCCTCCATGACGCGTTCGATGTCGTCATTGTTCAGCCATGGGCAAAGGCATCATCGAAGTCGGGGTAAACCAGACCTACCAGTTTCTCATTCTGCTGCACGATGATGCTTTCGGCTACATACGGCATATTGTTCAGTTTGTCTTCTATCTCTTCCGGGTAGATATTCTGACCGCTCGGACCAAGGAGCATGTTCTTGCTGCGTCCCTTGATGCTTACGTTGCCTTCGGCATCCATCAGGGCAAGGTCTCCGGTGTGCAGCCAGCCGTCTTTGTCGAGTACCTGTACGGTGGCCTCGTCGTTCTTGTAGTAACCCAGCATGACATTGGGACCACGGCAGACAATCTCTCCCGGAATGTTTTCGGGATCGGATGATAGGATTTTCACCTCCATACGCGGTGCGGCCTTTCCGCAAGAACCGGGTTTGAAGCGGGTCCAATCCTCGTAACAGATGATGGGCCGCATTCCGTCATTCCATAGCCTACCGTATAGGGGAAATCTATCATCTTTAAGAACTGCTCCACTTCCTGGTTGAAGGCAGCTCCTCCTACAATGATTTCTGCAAAGTTTCCGCCAAAGGCTTGAATCATTTGTTCGCGTACGGTCGCCTTTATCTTGTCATTGATGATGGGTACTTTCAGCAACAGCTTCATGGCAGGAGTTTCCAGCTTGGGCAGTACGCTCTTCTTTATAATCTTTTCGATAATGAGCGGAACAGCCACAATCAGGTTAGGCTTCACTTCGGTGAAAGCCTGGAAAATGATTTTGGGGCTGGGCATACGAGTGAGGAAGAATATGTGGCAACCTACGGCGAATTCATACAGAAACTCGAATGCAAGTCCGTACATATGTGCATTGGCAGCATGGAGACAATCTTGTCACCGGCTTTCAGCGGCAATACTTCGAAAGCAAAAGTGGTGTTTGACCAAAGGCTGCGGTAGGGCAGCATCACTCCTTTGGAGTAACTGGTGGTGCCGGATGTATAGTTGATGACCGCCAGTTCGTCGGGCTGGTCCTTGTGATAACTGACATGCTCCTTGCGGAAGTTCTTGGGGTATTTCTTACCGAACATTTCGTTGAGATGTTCGCGGGCATAGTCCAACTTTTCGCTGCGGGAGACAAGAATGTAGAAGTCTGCCATCATCATGATGCCCTCTAGCAGCGGCATAGCACTTTCGTTGAGGTTTTCCCAAACCTGGTCGCCTACGAAAAGCAGTTTGGCTTCGGAATGGTTCACGATGTTGTGTACATTGTCTGCCTTGAACTCGTGAAGGATGGGGACGATTACCGCACCGTAGGTCAATGTTGCGAGGAACGTTACGCCCCAGTGGGAACTGTTGCGGCCACAGACGGCAATCTTATCGCCTTTCTTGATGCCGCTTGCCTCGAAAATGATATGCAGCTTTTCTATTTTGCGGGCTACGTCCTTATATTGTAGGGTTGCTCCCTTGTAATCGGTCAAAGCGTCTAAATCCCAATTTTCCTTTATGCTATTCTCTATATAGGCGATAAAACTTTGTTCCATGATATTTAATTGCACATTTGGTTGAAAATTGTGCAAATATAAGGGTTTATATATAGAAAGCAAACTTTTATAAGGAAAATAGTTTTTATGGTGGCTATTTGTTAAAATTCGACAGTTATACCTAAAGTAGGCAGGATAGTGCCGCTTTCCTGCTTGAGGTATTTCATTTTATAGCGCTGTTCGGCAACGGGAGCGGACGGATTTTCGATGATGCCCGTACTCATTATCACATCCGGTTGCTTCAGTTTGTTGCCGGTGATATTCTGTATGTCCAGGTAGATTCCTATCATGCAGTGATGGAAGTAGAAGGACTTGTCCACACGCAAGTCTAACTGGGCAAATTTGGGAAGCCGCCCGGTATTGTAGTACGCATAGTCGTAGTAAGGCTGTCCTTTGGCATCCCATGCTTCTACGAGTGATGATTTGTCTTCATCATAGGGAGTGTAGGGGCTGCCGCTATATAGCTTAGCTTGCCTCCTATGCTCCAGCGCTGGGACAGGTTGTATGTACCGCTCATGTTGAGGATGAAACGGTTGTCCCAGGCGGATGGAATGAAGTCTCCATCTGGACGGTTGCGGTATTCGCTGCGGTATAAGGTGAAGGAAGATACGAGATTGAACTTGCCGGATGCCTGCCAGCGGAACATGGTTTCCAGTCCGTAGGCCCTTCCGCTGGCTGTAGGGACGAGTGTTTCGTTGCCGGTGACACCGTAATCGTTTCCTTTGCATGCCAACGGAATGTTGTCTTGGAGGGAAAGTGGCATACGGCTGTAACGCTTGAAGAAACCTTCTGCAGAAACCATGAGCCGGTCTTGCAGGTGCCAGTCCAGACCGAGGCTGCTTTCAAAGACCTGCATGTACTTCAGGCCTTTGTTGAGATATTGCCCTTCATTGTCTTTATATCCTAAAGCGGTGTAGGGAGGCGATTGGTGGTAGAGGCCGGTACTTCCGCTCAGGGTCCATTGTTCCGAGAGTTTGTAGGATGCAGAGAGGCGTGGGGAGAACTGTTTCCAGAGCTGCCGCATCTTTCGGTTGTAAGTGTTGCCGTCCATACGGATACCGGCAGAAAGTGCCAGACGCTTGTCGGCGGTGGTATAGTCGGAAGAGAAGAAAGCCCCCCAGCCGAAGATGTTGAGTGAGGTTTCGTAGATGGAGAGCGTACCCGAATGACTGCCGTATAGTCTTTGCCGGCTGTGGTTTGCATAGATGGAGTTGTTCAGTTCTGCTCCTTCCTTTAGGGTCCATGCTCCAAGCGCGTTTGGTTTTCAAAACGCAGGGTGGTCTTTTGCTCTGTGGAGCGTAGGCGCAGGGTCAGGTTATCTTCGGAAGAGTCATCGTTGTTGCGGTATTTCAGATTACGGTTGTTCAGGTAGTTATGGCTCAGTATGAGGGATTGCACGTGCCTTCCATTGTAGTGTCTGTAAGAGGCTCCGAGAGTGAATGTTTCCTGATGGATGGTGGGGAGATAGCTGAGCAGATATTCGGCATCTTCTCCTTTTTCATCGGTATTCAGTTTCATCTTGTCAATGCCTGCAAGACCAAGCAGGGTCAGCTCGCTGTGCTCGTTGAAACGGGTTTTTGTTTTGAATTGTCCGTCTATGAAATTGGGCAGGAAGGGCAGTCCCAAAGCTTTGAACAAGAGTTGCAGGTAGGACTGGCGTGCGGAAAACAGATAAGTGGTGCGCTGCCCCAGATGGCCTGCTCCGCTGAGCGAGACTTCCGATGCGCCGATGGTGGCTTTGAACGCCTGCTTGTCCGGATTTCCGTCCTTGAGGCGGAAGTCGAGGACGGAACTCAAGGCTCCGGAGCGGTTGGCGGGGAAGGCACCCGTATAAAATGTAATCTCACGTATCAGGTCGGCATTGACAATGCTTACCGGTCCTCCGGATGCACCTTGAGTGGCAAAGTGGTTGATGTTGGGAATTTCGATGCCATCCATATAAAAGCGGTTTTCGGAAGGAGAACCGCCCCGAACAATCAAGTCGTTGCGATAGCCGATGGGAGAGAAAGAGACGCCGGGATAGGAGCGTACGATGCGCGAGACATCCCGGTTGGCTCCGGGACTTTTCTCTATTTCCTGCAAGCCGATGATACGCATGCTGACTGGCTTTCGATACTTCGCCGGAAGGGGGAAGGCACCACCACTACTGTGTTCAGCAGATTGGCATCCTCTTCCATCTCTATCTCGATGAACGGGGTTGAGGCTGAAACAATATATTCGGGGGTGGAAACAGTCTGGTATCCTATGCAGGATGCCTCAAGGCTATAGATGCCCGGAGGTACCTGCTCTATCTTGAATGTGCCGAGTGAATCGGTGGACGCCCCTTTCCCGGGGATGCCGGCAACGAAAACGTTGGCGTAGGCCACGGGTTGTCTGGACTGTCTGTCGATGACTTTGCCGCGAACGGAATAGGTCACGGGAGCTATCATGGCATTCATGGTTGGGCTGATACCTGATAAAAGTATCAGCAATATAAACAATACAGTTTCCACATTGTACCGTATGGCATTCATGGCTAATCAGACGTCACTAATTACTTTCCCAAGTACCATCGGTACATGCGTTGCACACCTTCCTCGATATCAATCTTATGATGCCATCCCAATGCATGTAACTTACCGGGATCGGTCAGTTTGCGCATGGTGCCGTCGGGTTTGGAAGTGTCGAAGGTCAACCGGCCTGATAGCCTACGGTGTTGACAATCAGCTCTGCCAACTGGCGGATAGTGATTTCCTTGCCCGTACCGATATTGATGTGACAGTTGCGGATTTCCTTGTCGCCCGGCTTGAAGGTATCTTTGAAGTCGACGTGTTCCATGACGAAGACGCTGGCATCTGCCATCTCCTCGCTCCAGAGGAATTCGCGCAAGGGGGTGCCGGTACCCCATAATCTCACTTCTTCTTCGCTGATGCCGTATTTCCGGAGGATATTCAGAATGTCCTCTTTGCTGCTGTCGCCGTTGATGCCTTCCACCGGACGCAGGTTCATGTCGTGGCGTACGGCATCCCAGTCGCCTTGTTTCAGGCAGTGGGCGAGGTGTATCTTGCGTATCATGGCAGGGAGCACGTGGCTGCGTTCCAGGTCGAAGTTGTCGTTGGGACCGTAAAGGTTGGTGGGCATCACGGCAATGTAGTTCGTACCGTATTGAAGATTGAAGCTTTCGCACATTTTCAGTCCGGCTATTTTGGCGATGGCATAGGCTCGTTCGTGTATTCCAGCGGAGAAGTGAGGAGTGCGTCTTCTTTCATCGGCTGTTCGGCATCACGGGGATAGATGCAGGTGCTGCCCAGAAAGAGAAGTTTTTTCACTCCGTGGCGGAAGCTTTCGCCGATGACGTTCTGCTGTATCTGCAAGTTCTTGTAGATGAAGTCGGCACGGTAGATACTGTTGGCCATGATGCCACCCACAAAGGCGGCGGCAAGGAATACATATTCGGGCTGTTCCTCGTCGAAGAAGCGGCGTACGGCAACTCCGTCGAGCAGATCGAGTTCTGTGTGGGTCTTGCCGATGAGATTGGTGTATCCTTTCTCCTCAAGATTTTTCCAGATGGCAGAACCTACCAGTCCCCGGTGGCCTGCTACATATATTTTGGCATTTTTGTCTAACATTGTTGTCTGAAAGTTTAATAGTTCATTCAAAGCTCTTTGCTTCTTAAATACAGTTTCTTCACAAATTTCATGTCGTGCTCTGCCATGATGCGTACCAACTCTTCAAAACTGGTCTGCCTCGGATTCCATCCCAGCAGTGTTTTTGCTTTGGTGGGGTCGCCCAGCAATTGTTCCACTTCGGCAGGCCGGAAATATTTGGGGTCGACTTCCACGAGGACTTTTCCGGTCTGTGTGTCGATACCCTTCTCATCCACTCCCTGGCCTTCCCAGCACAGAGTGATGCCTACCTCTCGGAATGCCAGTGTCGCAAATTCGCGTACGGTATGCATTTCTCCGGTGGCAATGACGAAGTCTTCGGGGGTGTCGTGCTGCAGGATGAGCCACATGCACTCGATGTAGTCTTTGGCATATCCCCAGTCGCGCCGGGCATCCAGATTGCCCAGATACAGCTTGTCCTGGAAGCCTTGGGCGATGCGGGCAGCCGCCAGTGTGATTTTTCTTGTCACGAAGGTTTCACCTCGGCGTTCGCTCTCGTGGTTGAAGAGTATGCCGTTTACAGCAAACATGCCATAGCTTTCGCGGTAGTTCTTTGTAATCCAAAAGCCATACTGTTTGGCTACGCCATAGGGCTGCGGGGATAGAACGGGGTCGTTTCGCTTTGCGGCACTTCCTGCACTTTTCCGAAGAGCTCGGAAGTGGAGCCTGGTAGATGCGTGTCTTCTTTTCCATACCGAGAATGCGTACGGCTTCGAGCATGCGTAGGGTGCCTACGGCATCGGTTTCGGCGGTATATTCGGGCACGTCGAAGGATACTTTGACATGGCTTTGGGCGGCAAGGTTATATATTTCGTCCGGCTGCACACTCTGGATGATACGGATGAGAGAGCTGGAGTCTGTCATGTCTCCATAGTGCAGGTTAATGGTACGTTTCTGTTTCATGTCGCGTACCCACTCATCGAAGTAGAGGTGTTCGATGCGGCCGGTGTTGAAAGAGGAAGAGCGACGCAGGATACCGTGCACTTCATATCCTTTCTGCAGGAGGAATTCGGCAAGGAACGAGCGTCCTGCCCGGTAATGCCGGAGATAAGGGCTTTCTTCATAATGTATGCTTCTTGTTATTATGTCTTTTCGGACTGCAATATTCGTTATTTTCCACGAGATGGCAAAATATAAACTATTTCTTTCCCATCACTTTGTCGATAATCAGTGCGATTGCCCCGTCGCCCGTCACATTGCAGGCAGTACCGAAGCTGTCCATCGCTATGTATAGTGCAATCATCAGCGCTTGTGCCGACTCGTCGAAGCCCAGCATGGATTGCAGGATGCCCAGTGATGCCATGATGGCGCCTCCCGGTACCCCGGGAGCGGCTACCATAGTGATGCCCAGCATGAAGATGAATCCTGCAAATAGAGGGAAATCATGGGGCATGCCTTGCATTATCATCAGTGCCAGGGCGCATGCCACAATCTTCAATGTGCTGCCCGACAGATGGATGGTGGCGCAAAGTGGGATGACGAATCCGGCAATATCGGCAGAGACGCCGTTCTTCCGACTTTGCTCCAATGTTACGGGGATAGTGGCGGCACTGGATTGAGTGCTAGAGCGTGAAGTAGGCAGGCATCATTCGTCCCAGTAGTTTGAGAGGGTTCTTGCGGACAAACAGTGCCGCAATGCTGTATTGGAATACCAGGAGAAAGATGTGAAGCAGGAAGATTACACCGATAATCTTAATAAAGACCATCAGGATGCCGAATACTTGTCCACTGTGCGTCATGTTGAGGAAAATGCCGAAAATATAGATGGGAAGCAGCGGCAATATCACTGCACTGATCATGCGGATGACAATCTCTTGAAAATCGCGTGCCGCATTTTTCAGTACCTCACTTTTCAGATGAGCCAGGCCCAGCCCCAGTGTGAAGGCAAGTACGAGTGCGGTCATAACATTCATCAATGGCGGGATACCCACGGAAAAATAGGGAAGAATACCTTGAGACTCACTGACTTCTTCTAACGGCACCCCGGTTTCTATGAGGGAAGGAAATACCGCCATACCGGTGAAGTAGGAGAGAAAGCCGGAGAATAAGGTAGCTCCGTAAGCAATGAGCGCTGTGACGACCAGCATCCGTCCGGCTCCTTTGCCGATGTCGGCAATGGCAATCGTGACCAGTCCCACAATGATGAGGGGGATGGAGAAGTTCAGGAATTCACTGAAAATGGCATTGAATGTTACGAACAGCCGTACCAGCGAAGCCGGTAGGAAATTCCGAAAAGTATACCTAAGATAATGGCAATGATGATGCGTGGCAATAGTCCGATGTGGAAGTTCTTCATGAGCATTGGTTTTCTGTCTGGTTGAAAAATAGGCTTTCGCTGACAAAAGTACTATTTTATTTTCGTAATTCATACGAACAAATGCTGTTAGCATTTTGTTTCCATATAAAGACAAAATTTACATGAATATGAAGAATTTAAATAAAACAGACATTGGACTTATCGGTCTGGCAGTTATGGGCGAGAATTTGGCCCTCAATATGGCAGATAAGGGATGGAATGTTTCGGTATATAATCGTACGGTTCCGGGAGTGGAAGAAGGGGTGGTGGAACGTTTTGTGAACGGCCGCGCCAAAGGGAAAAAAATTGAAGGCTATACAGATATAGCCGAATTTGTAACTTCCATTGCCATACCCCGCAAAATAATGATGATGGTTCGTGCCGGCAGTGCGGTGATGACTGATGGAACAGCTGTTTCCCCATTTGTCCGAAGGGGATATCCTGATTGACGGTGGCAATTCCAATTATGAGGACACCAACCGGCGTGTGGCATTGGCCGAAAAGAAAGGCTTCCGTTTTGTGGGAGCTGGAGTTTCCGGTGGAGAGGAAGGAGCGCTGAACGGCGCGTCTATCATGCCCGGAGGATCTGAAAGTGCCTGGCTGAGGTGAAGCCTATCCTGCAGAGTATTGCGGCAAAAGCATCTGACGGTACCCCGTGCTGCCAGTGGATTGGTCCTGCCGGTTCCGGTCATTTCGTCAAGATGATACATAACGGTATCGAATATGGAGATATGCAGCTTATTGCCGAAGCTTATTGGGTGATGAAGAATCTGCTTGGTCTGGACAATGGACAGATGGCGGAAATCTTTGCCGATTGGAATGAGGGCAAGTTGCGTAGCTATCTCATTGAAATTACCGCCAACATACTACGTCATAAGGACAAATCAGGAGGTTACCTGATAGATAAGATATTGGATACCGCCGGACAGAAAGGTACGGGCAAGTGGTCCGTTATCAATGCGATGGAGCTGGGCATGCCGTTGGGGCTGATTGCTACGGCTGTGTTCGAACGTAGTTTGTCGGCACAGAAGAGCTTGCGTGAAACGGCTTCCAAGCAATTTGTATGCCGACGCTCGCAGGCGGTGTACAACAAGTCGGAGATGGTGAAGGATATCTATTCCGCACTCTATGCTTCCAAATTAGTGTCATATGCTCAGGGATTCGCCGTGTTGCAGCGTGCATCCGACGCTTTTGCCTGGAACCTCGATTTGGCATCCATCGCACGCATGTGGCGGGGCGGCTGCATTATCCGTAGTATTTTCCTGAACGACATAGCTACGGCTTTCGAGGCAAAAGACAAGCCCAAACATCTGCTGTTGGCTCCTTATTTCAAAAATGAAATGCAGCTGTTGCTTTCCGGCTGGAAACATCTGGTGGCACAATCCATGAAAGAGGAACTTCCGGTGCCTGCATTCTCGTCCGCCTTGAATTATTTCTATTCGCTGGTGTCTGCCAAGTTGCCTGCCAATATGATTCAGGCGCAACGTGACTATTTTGGTGCGCATACCTTTGAAAGGACAGACGAGTTGCGTGGACAGTTTTTCCATGAAAATTGGACGGGACACGGAGGAGATACGAAATCGGGTACGTACAATGTGTGAGAAAGGGGGAGAAGATGATGAAGAAATTAGTGATTGTTATATTCGGCGCTTCGGGTGACTTGACGAAGCGCAAACTGATGCCGGCGCTCTATACTTTGTATAGTGGCGGGCGGTTGCCGGAAGGATTCTCCATTCTGGGGATAGGACGCACCGAGTATACGGATGCCCGTTACCAAGAATATATAATGAGTGAATTGAGTAAGTTCGTAGCTTCCAGAGAGCAGGTGGAAGATAAAATGAGGGATTTTTGCAGCCATCTGCATTACCAGACATTGGATCCCGCCGAGGTTGAAGGCTATCATCTGCTGGACGGACGTTTACAAGAGTTTACCGGTGAGCAGAAACCGGACAACCTGCTGTTCTATCTGGCTACTCCACCTTCCTTGTACGGTGTCATTCCCTTGCACTTGAAGGCGGCCGGTCTGAACCGTCCTGATACGCGTATCATCGTTGAAAAGCCGTTCGGTTACGATTTGGAGTCAGCCAGAAAGCTGAATAGCATTTATGCTTCCGTTTTCAAGGAGCATCAGATTTACCGCATCGACCATTTTCTGGGTAAGGAAACGGCGCAGAACATTCTCGCCTTCCGTTTTGCCAACGGAATCTTCGAACCGCTATGGAACCGTAATTATATAGACTATGTGGAGATTACAGCCGTAGAGAATCTGGGTATCGAAGGACGTGGCGGATTCTATGAAGGTGCCGGAGCCCTGCGCGATATGGTACAAAACCACCTCATACAGCTTGTGGCGCTCACAGCATTGGAACCGCCTGCCGTTTTCAATGCCGATAATTTCCGCAACGAGGTGGTGAAGGTCTATGAGTCATTGGCTCCCTTGACAGAGGAGGATTTGGAGGAACACATTGTCCGCGGACAATATACGGCTTCGGGCTCGAAAGCCGGGTATAGGGAAGAGAAGAACGTGGCACCTGATTCGCGTACCGAAACGTATATTGCCATGAAAATCGGTATTAACAACTGGCGGTGGAAGGGTGTTCCTTTCTATATCCGTACCGGCAAACAAATGCCGACAAAGGTGACTGAGATTGTTGTACATTTCCGTGAGACGCCCCATCAGATGTTCCGTTGCGAGGGTGGACATTGTCCCCGCGCGAATAAGCTGATTCTCCGCCTGCAACCCAATGAAGGTATTGTGCTGAAATTCGGCATGAAGACTCCCGGACCCGGATTTGACGTGAAGCAGGTGATGATGGACTTCAGTTATGACCAGTTGGGCGGGTTGCCTACCGGCGATGCCTATGCCCGTCTGATAGAGGACTGCATACAAGGTGACCCTACACTCTTTACCCGCAGCGACGCGGTAGAGGCTTCATGGCGCTTTTTCGATCCCGTGTTGCGTTATTGGAAAGAGCATACGGATGCTCCTTTATATGGGTATCCCGTAGGTACGTGGGGACCTTTGGAAAGTGAAGCGATGATGCACGAACATGGTGCTGAGTGGACTAATCCGTGTAAGAATTTGACTAATACAGATGAATATTGCGAGTTATGAAAAGTTATGTTTACCATTCGGCTACAGCTACGGCACATGCGTTGATTGAACATTTGATTGCGATGATGGAGCGTGAGCCGGAAAAGACCTTTTATTTTGCATTCAGTGGGGGAAGTACTCCTTCGCTGATGTTTGACATTTGGGCCAACGAGTACAAGGAGGTGACTCCTTGGATGCGGATGCGGATTTATTGGGTGGATGAACGGTGTGTGCCGGCAGAGGATTATGAGAGCAATTATGGTACCATGCGCCGTTTGCTGTTGGATGAAGTAGGCATGCCCGATGAATACGTTTATCCTATTTATGGAGTGAACCGCCCGGAGATTGAAGCAAAGAACTATTCGACGCTGGTTTGCCGCACGGTTCCGCTTTGGGGTGGCTTCCCGGCCTTCGATGTCGTTTTGCTCGGTGCTGGAGACGACGGGCATACCTCCTCTATCTTTCCGGGGCAGGAATATCTGCTTTCTTCCTTTCATCCTTATGAGGTGAGTGTCAATCCCTATAATGGGCAGAAACGCATAGCCATGACCGGCTGCCTTTTGTTTGCTGCGAAGAATCTTATTTTCTTTGTTACCGGCAAGAATAAGGCGGATGTGGTCCGCGATATTCTTGATTCCGGGGATACCGGTCCGGCAGCTTATGTGGCCCACCATGCCGAGCGTGTGGAATTGTTCCTCGATGCTCAGGCCAATGGCGGGGAAAATGTCTACTTAGATGTACCGCTCTCCAGAATGCTTACGATGGAGAATAATGTAAAGCAGATGCCTCCCAAACCTGCCAGTACGCGTGCAGGGACAAAATAGGCATTGTGCAGGCTTGCCATCTCAAACAGAAAGGCGGAGAGAAACAGACAAGCCAGGGCCGTGAAGACCGGAATCAGCGGGATGCGGTTGGCCAGCTTGAAAGTGTTCCGCCAGATGGCGGCAAGTAGTATGACTTTGCTGGAAATGCTGTAGCATACCAGTCCCAGGCCTATCATAATATATCCTGTGGAGGAGAGTGCCGGATTGCTGTTGGCCAAGACCAGAAGTCCCCAGAGAATGCTGATGCTGCCCATTATCAAAACAAGGGCCGGCCATTGTTTCCGTTCAGACTTTGTATAGTTGTTGCGTATCTGGCGGACGATGGTTGCAACCAGCGCCACCAAGCTGGAACAGATACAAGCAAGTCCTGCCATGACATGGCCTGCTACATAATATGCATTGTGCTCGCTGCTTTTTGACAATAGCCAGAAGGCCCATATCCATGCCATTACTGCCATAAGGGTGGCAACTGCTATCAGGATATATCCCTGGGAGGAATTGAATGCATCGGCAGGTTGTAGCTGGTCGGTACGTTCCGAGTTGGCGGGAATGAGGGTGAAGCGGGTGGAGGCTGTGGCTGTGGTAGCTACACAAGCTGTGATGAAACCGACTCCGCAAATCACGTGTCCTGCCACGAAATTGCTTGCCGTGGCAGCTTCGTGCATATAATTCCAACCATAGATTACTGTGAGTACGGCTGCCAGGTAACCAATAACCGGAAGTGCGTATCTGGCTATCGGATTGTAGGTATGAATAATTTGTCTAATGATTGTTGCCGCTGTGGCGAACAAGGCAATGCAAATCATCCCTAAGGAAAATACTACCGGACCGGCCACAAATTTTGCCGAATCCAGTCCTTCGTGGAGCACAAAGCTCCGTAGCCGAAACAGAAAAGGGCCATCAACAAGGGTATAGCCCTGAAAAGAATACTGATACCGTAATTCATAACTGTTGTTTTTAGAGTTTCCCCTTCAAACAGCGTTTCTGTGGCTTTGTTCCTCCTTTTAAGATTTATTTGTGATGAGAAGTGTTTCCCTGTCCGTATTTAGGGAGCCAGCCTCTCCTTTTTCCAGCTGCCATCCGCTTGTTGGGAATAGAGGAAACGGTCGTGTAGCCTGCTTTCCCGTCCTTGCCAGAATTCAAAACGGAAAGGGGTGACGGCAAAACCTCCCCAGTTGTCGGGACGTTTGATACTTTGCCCTATCCATGTTGCCGCTTCGCGGACGAACGCGCGCATTATCTCCATACGGCTGCCGATGACGTGACTTTGGGGTGAAATCCTCGCCCCGATTTTACTTTTGTAAGGCCTGCTTGCAAAATAGGCGTCAGAATCGGCAGGAGCGCATCTTTCAGCTTTTCCTTCAATGTGTATTTGCCTTTCCAGTTTGTGCCATACGAAAGATAAGGATATATACGGATTTGCAGTCAGTTGCCGGCCTTTTCTGCTTTCGTAGTTGGTGAAGAAGATGAACCGGCCATTTTCCACCCCTTTCAGCAACACTGTGCGTGTAGAGGGATGTCCGTCTGACGAGACTGTAGCTACCGTCATGGCGGTGGGCTCGTACTCATCACTATGGATAGCATCGTTCAGCCAATGGTCGAATTGCTCAAGGGGATTGTCGTTGAGGTTACCCGGTGTCAGCCTGCCTTTCTTATATTCTCTTCTGATGTCAAAGAGTTGTGATTTCATTATCGTGTGGTTTTATCAGGAGTGATATATTGTTTTTCTATGTAACAGTCTGAGAAGGCTGAATGTTTTTGTTTTTCTGCGGAAAGAAAAATATGGAAGAAGGAAATGGCTGTGTTGATACTTAAAAAAATGGGGGTGTGTCAAAATTCACCACAGATTACACGGATTAACACAGAATGAGCTTAATCTACTGATAATCAAAGATGCTTATCTGTGCAAATCTGTGTAATCTGTGGTGAATACCAGTTTCGACACACCCTCTTTGCATATCGACCCATCAGTCTGCAGACTGCGCCGATTCAAAATATCATTCATATGCTCCAATGCCCATCCTACCAAAGATTCAATATGCGGCATCAGGCTACATCCGATTTCTGTAAGGTTATACTCCACACGGGGAGGAACTTCCGCATAGACTTTCCTGACAATCAGCCGTCCGTCTCCAATGAGCGCAATGTAACCGTCAGCATCCGCTGGGAAATATCCCCTATGGTTTTCTGTATATCGCAAAAACGCATCGTTCCATTCGCTTTCAGTGTGACCAGCACAAGCATTGTCCATTTGTCTCCCAACCTGCTCAGTACATCCCGTACCGGACAAGCATCCATACGATGAAAATTTTCCATTCCTTTATTTTACCAATCAGTTCAACCTCAGCAATGGCGACTCTATGCTTAGTGTCCGGCATTGCACCACAAAAGTAATAAACTTACTCAAAATAACTATCGTTTCATACGATAATTAAAACATTCTTTATACTCGTAAATGCATCTGCCTCATCCGGATTATTTGTATTTTTGCAACATCGTTTCCTATTCATATGTAACTGCAAGACTCTTATGAACGTAAAAATAGAAGAAAGCTGGAGAAAACGCCTACAAGAGGAGTTTGACAAACCTTATTTTGAGAAGCTGGTAGCATTTGTAAAAAGTGAGTATGGACATGCCAACGTGCTACCTCCCGGCCATCAAATTTTCCACGTCTTCAACTCTTGCCCGTTCGAGAAAGTGAAAGTCGTCATACTCGGACAAGACCCTTATCCTAATCCCGGTCAGTATTATGGAGTCTGCTTTTCCGTACCGAAAGGAGTAGCCATTCCCGGTTCTCTGGCAAACATATTCAAGGAAATACATCAGGACCTGGGAAAGCCCATTCCGACTTCCGGAAATCTGGACCGTTGGGTAGCGCAAGGCGTGTTTCCTATGAATTCCGTCCTCACAGTACGTGCCCACGAAACCGGCTCGCACCGGAACATGGGATGGGAAATCTTCACAGACGCTGTTATCAAGAAACTGAGTGATGAACGGGAGAATCTTGTATTCATGCTTTGGGGAGCGTACGCCAAAGAAAAAGCCGCTTTAATCAATAGCAGCAGACACTTGATTCTGACTACCGTCCATCCGTCCCCACGTTCTGCCGAATACGGATTCTTCGGTTGCAGGCACTTCAGTAAAGCCAACGATTTCTTACGGAGCAGAGGGATACAAGAAATTGACTGGTAACACGCTACAATACTCCGCTGACTCCGCTTCCAAACAAAGCAAAGTCCCCCAGGCACGGGTCGTCCGGAAAGGCCTCTGCCAGAGCTTCAGTAATCCGGCGGGCATTCTTCAAAGAAAATGTTTCTGTCTCGGTGAGTCCCAAAGCATAGGCCACACGGCAGACATGCGTGTCCAAAGGCACAATCAGGTCCCTGCAATCAAATCTCTCCCAAATACCAAAATCCACTTCCGGACCTTTCCTTATCATCCAGCGCAAAAACATGTTCAGTTTCTTTTGGGGGCTCTTTGCCGAGACTTCCAAAAATGCACATAACCTTTCCATCGGATTACCGGCATACGTACATAAGGCATCCTCCAGACTGTCAAAAGCAGAATAGGCAGCATGCAAACGCCTGAAATAGGAATGAAAGTCAGCATAAGAAAGCATTCGGTAAAAACAGCTTCTGTCCGTAGCAGGGAAGTCATTCTTCCATCGGCAGGACAACACGTATTGATGAGGTGATACCCCCATCAACCTATGCAACTCTTCAGCCTTTTTCAATATCTGTTTACGGTTGCCGAAACTCATGATGCAGTCAGCAGCCCACTGATTTCAATATCCTGCTTCCGTTCATAGCGATGTGGAAACTGTACGGGGTCGTTCTGAATGAAGCCGGCGCAATGATAGGCCGCCGCCCACTCCCAAAGTTGTCTTTTAATCTCCTCGGTCATCTGCAAGCATTTGTTTTTTCATCTGAAATGCAAAGATATTGCAAATCGAATGCAAAACTTTCATGCTTGCACGAAAAAGTTGTGCCGGGATATAGCTTATCTTATTTAAAGATATTGCATTTATAGCAACATCGGACAAGTAACCTATTTCTTTTCCTCCTATTTTTGCAACATGAAAAAGCCCAATAGAGCCATGCAGCAGAAAAAGACAACCCAGGAGGAATACCAAAAGTGTGTGAACGCAGTAGTGGATTATATAAATCTGCACCTCGGAGAAGAAATTGACCTGAAATCTTTGGCCAGGATTTCCCATTTCTCTCCCTTCTACTTCCACCGCATCATGAAAGCTTTCCTGGGTGAACCCGTCGGTACGTTCATTGTCCGGACGCGTACCGAAGCCGCTGCCCGGTTGCTTCGTTACTCGGACATGCCGATAGCGGACATAGCCTACCGTATAGGCTACTCTTCGCCTTCGTCACTGTCGAAAGTATTCAAGCAGTTCTACGGCATTTCACCATTAGAATACCGTAACAATAAAAACTTTGTAATTATGAAACCAGCCATTATTCGTCCGGAACTGGAACTGAAACACGAAATCAAAGAAGTTCCTGCCAGAAATGTGATTTACATCCGCCTCTTTGGCGACTATAAACTGAACGACTATTGCAGCGCATGGATGCGCCTTTGCCAGTTCATCCAGGAAGAAAAACTGCCTATGGGAGAAGTGATGCCCTACTGTATCTATCACGATGACCCCAAAGTGACGCCCGCTGAAAAGCTGCGTACCGATGTATGTATAGTCCTACCCTCATCTGCAACGGCCAAAGGAGACATAGGATTTAAACAGCTCGCGGCAGGCCGCTATGCATATTCCTATACAAAGTCCATACGAACATCTGCAGGCCGTATACGATACCATCTACGGGAAGTATATCCCCGAAATGGAATGTAGCTTACGGGATGAGTCCAGTGCGGAACGTTACTTGAACAACCCCGCAGATACGGCGCCGGAGGAACTGTTGACAGAGATTTATATTCCGGTAGAGTAGGCAAACTGTTCTGCCGGAGCATCAGGATTTCTCCCCGGAAGAGTTTAGGAACCGGGCAGCGAACAAGTATTCGTTCCTCCATGAGTAAAATCTTCCACCATGGTGGAACGATTTTTACTCCGCGGTGGAATGATTTTTACCTCATGATGGAACGAATAAATATTAGGCAAGCCGGTCGATACTATATTAGATACCCATATCTATACTGTATTGTAAAAAAGGGACACTCCCTTGTCTGTATGCTTGTTTTTATTCATTAATTTTGCACGACGCAATGCGAATCAAGCAATTGACGCAAACAGATAATTTTAAAATCTCCATTAAAATCAAGATAAAAGATGCAAAATGTTTCCATAAAAGGGTTTATATATGCGGCTCTCTCCTCTGCCACCTTCGGGCTGGCTCCTTTTTTCACCATTTCATTACTCCTTGCGGGCTTCTCCTCTTTCGAAGTATTGGCCTACCGATGGGGAATAGCTTCACTTGCCTTGGTCGTTTTCGGCATTATGCTGGGCGAGACATTCCGCATCAGCAGGAAAGACTGGGGAACGGTGTTCATCCTCAGCCTGCTCCGGGCAGCTACCTCCTTCAGTCTGGTCATCGCCTATCAGAACATAGCCAGCGGAGTGGCATCCACCATTCATTTCATGTATCCGCTGGCCGTGGCACTGGCCATGATGGGCTTTTTCGGAGAAAAGAGGTCATTCGCCATTCTGTTTGCCGTGTTGGTGTCACTAAGCGGAGCTGGACTTTTGTCATCCGGCAAAATAGACTTTGAAGGAGGAAACACGACCATCGGCTGATTGCTGCCGGTCTGTCCGTATTCTTTTATGGAGGATATATCGTAGGAGTAAGGAAGAGCCGTGCCGTGCAGATTCCCTCCACTGCATTGACATGCTACGTAATGGGGCTGGGAGCCTTGTTCTTTATTATAGGAGGATATCTGACCGGAGGCATCCGGCTGGCCAATGATACCCACACATGGCTGAATATTCTCGGACTGGCGCTGCCGGCAACAGCTATATCCAACATCACCCTGGTAAAAGCCATTAAATACATAGGGCCTACACTGACTTCCATTTTCGGGGCCTTGGAACCTCTGACAGCCGTAGTTATCGGTTGCCTGATATTCAATGAAAGCTTCACACCGGCCAGCGCCATCGGCATGGCGCTGATAATAACGGCCGTTACAGTCGTGGTGGTACACGAAAAGAAAAAGGAGAGTGAGAGTTGATTGTCCTTATTTCGCCTTTTTATAATCCGTGATGAAACCCTCCATCATCCACTTGGCCAAGGCCTGGCGGTTCGAACTGATTACAAAACGGCGCTGGTCAAAAGTGTTCTGGATATTTCCCAATTCCACGAATACGGAAGCGGGAGAAGTATTGGCTAACACATAAAGATTGCGTGCGCTGACAGTTCCGGTAAACCCACGGTTGGGCTGGTGCTTGTCATATTTCGATTCGAAAGTTTCTTCATGGTCTTAGCCAGACGCTTGCTGTCGGGCTTGCTTTTAGAGTGGTAAAAGAACACATCGGTCTGATGGCTCTTACTGCGACTGTCCACATGAAGAAAAATGGCACGGCAATATTTATAGTTCTTGCGGTCCTTCTTGTAAAACTCATTGATTTTGGCGCAACGTTGCCGGAGACGTGCCACTTGGTTCAAGGGTATGGGAGCTCCCATGCACGTCTCACGTTTGCTGTTGGAAAGGTACTTGTCATCACGGATTCCGTCTTTAGCATCCTGGATAATGATACGGACTTCCGCCCCCTCTTGCATCAAGTTACGGGCAAGGCGCAAAGCCACATCATACGCATACTCATCTTCATGCAGTTCTATTTTGCCGATTCTGCCGATAGCTCCGGGGTCGGGGCCTCCATGCCCGCTCACTACATAAAAACAAGCGCCCTGCAAACGGTTGGATGTCACTTTTACACTGGCAAGCGCTTTCCCGAACAAAGGTTCATTGATTGTCTTCTTCCCATTGCCAACCGGCTTTGATAATGGGGGCAGTACATACTTCACTCCCAGCCGCAATTCCTCCTTCCCTTTAAGAAGTTTCTTGTTCAGCTCCAAAAACTCCTTATAATAGGCTCTCCCCGGGCGCTTGTTACGTTCCAGGAAAACAGAGATTCCTTCTCCACGTCTCGGACTATCCCGCTCTTCCTGAGCCGAAGCATTAAAAGCAAACAAAGTACAAAAGAGGATGGTCAGTAAACAAAATATGCGTTTCATATTCCAATTATTCATCATTTATTCGGTTCGCTACAAATTTCCAGCCGCTAATTTATAGCATTTTACCATACTTAAGCACAAAATTATAATTTTTTCCCTACTTTTGCGACAACTTACGCGATAATAGATAAGAAACTTTTAAAACAGATAACATTATGGCAAAGCAATTCAAGCCGGAGACGCTGTGCGTACAAGCCGGATGGACTCCTAAAAAGGGCGAGCCCGTGTACTCCCCATCTATCAAAGTACAACTTTCAAATATGATACCAGCGAACAGATGGCACGCTTGTTCGACCTTGAAGACAGCGGCTATTTCTATACCCGCCTGCAGAACCCTACGAACGATGCTGTAGCCGCCAAGATTGCCGCCCTCGAAGGTGGTGTGGCCGCTATGCTGACATCCAGCGGACAAGCAGCCAACTTCTATGCCATTTTCAATATCTGCCAGGCAGGAGACCATTTTGTTTGCTCCTCTACCATCTATGGCGGAACATTCAACCTCTTCGGAGTAACTTTGAAGAAATTGGGCATCGACGTCACTTTCGTCAACCCGGATGCCAGCGAGGAAGAAATTTCCGCTGCTTTCCGCCCCAATACCAAGGCCCTATTCGGCGAAACCATCTCCAACCCTACGCTCGAAGTGCTCGATATAGAGAAGTTTGCCCGCATTGCCCACAGCCACGGCGTGCCCTTGATTGTGGACAACACCTTCCCTACCCCTATCAACTGCCGCCCGTTTGAGTGGGGTGCCGACATCGTAGTACACTCTACCACCAAATACATGGACGGACATGCCACCAGCGTAGGTGGAGCCATTGTAGACAGCGGTAACTTCGATTGGGATGCACACGCCGACAAATTCCCCGGACTGTGCACACCGGACGAGTCTTACCACGGACTGACTTATACGAAAGCCTTCGGCAAAATGGCTTACATCACCAAGGCTACAGCCCAACTGATGCGCGACCTGGGCAGCATCCAGTCTCCACAAAACGCATTCCTACTGAACCTGGGTCTGGAAACACTGCACCTGCGTATGCCCCAACATTGCAAGAATGCACAAGCGGTAGCCGAGTATCTTGCCCAGAACGACAAAGTGGCTTGGGTGAATTATTGTGGTCTGCCGGGCGACAAATACTACGAGCAGGCACAGAAGTACATGCCGAACGGCTCTTGCGGCGTTGTCACCTTCGGCTTGAAGGGCGGACGGGAAGAGTCTATCAAGTTTATGGATTCACTGAAACTGGCAGCCATCGTGACTCATGTGGCCGATGCACGTACTTGCGTGCTGCACCCAGCCAGCCATACACACCGCCAGTTGACAGACGAGCAACTGATGGAGGCAGGTGTACGCCCCGACCTGATTCGCTTCTCGGTAGGTATAGAGAATGCAGAGGATATTATTGCGGATATAGAACAAGCGCTGAACGCTTGATAAGGATAGAAATTTTAAAACTTTCTTGATATTTTTTTAGGTGCGAATTACGCGGATTTCACGGATTTAGTCCATTACATCCACGTAATTCGCGCCTAAATATTACAACAATTATTTTACCTGCCACGTTATCGGCAAACTTTCCTTTCCTTGATAGAATGTCTTTACCTTCAATACCGAAGCATCGCATTTCACCGGCTCCTGCCACAAAGCAGACTGGCAGTAGGTTCCGACCCATCAGTCGTATAACGTATCTCAGCCCCATCAATGGCCACATTAGCAAACAGATTTCCCTCTTCTATCCATAAACCCGGCTGAGGCAAGCGGAAGTTAATCCCATGCTTTGCCCAATAAGGCATTTCACTCTTGCTGATTTTCTCATAATAAAGTGCCAAAGCCTGATTGAAAGCCTGCTCCTCCCGTATACCGGATAAATTTTCCCATGCCGGATGGCATTCCAGCCACGTTCTGCCAGCCCTAATATTTTGGGAAAAGAAGATATTCCACGCCATCAAAACTACGGATAGTTTCGGCAAACAATTGCCCTTGTACACCCATAATATGCTTCTTGCCTATCTCTGTCAAAGCAGTCTTCCCCTTTTCCGCATTATTCAAATCAATGGGATTGCCTGCCATATCCACACGCAGCGAACGATAAATGCTGAAAGGAAGCATAGAGAAAGAGACAGACTCATCCACATAACCTCCCCAATCGAGTCCACGCTCGTCCGGATGACCATTGTAAGCCATATCCATATAGAAATTGCCCACGTTGCAAAGGATGACCGGGTAACCGTTATTGGCTGTCTGATAAACCACTTCATCAGAGCCCGGTACAGTATTCCAGCAATACACACCGGCAGCCTGGCCCCTCAACTGTTGATGAGCCTCTTCAGTATGCCCCAAAGCAACTTCCTGCCAACCACTGAATTTCAGTCCGTTCTTCTGCATCACATCCGCCATTTGCGTAATGAAATACTCCGACAAATCATGAGCTTTCGTCATGCCTTTTTCCTTCATCAGTTCCTGGCATTTCGGGGAGCCCATCCACACACCGCGAGGCACTTCGTCACCACCCAAATGCACTGTGTACAGTGAAAGACCAGCTTCCTGATACATCGCATTAAGTTCCTGAATCACCTTCTCCATAAAACGGTAGGTAGAAGGCAAGGCGACATTCATCACATTGTCCGTATAATATTGTACAGAAACATAACGTGAAGTATCTTCCGGTTCACTCAATATATATTCTGTAGCTTTCCCCGGATCAGTTTCAAAATATTTGTTATAGCGTGCCTTCATGGAGACAATGGCAGCGCGGGCATGCCCCGGAGATTCTATTTCCGGAACAATGCGGACATGTCTTTCGGCAGCATACTTCAGCAAATCAATAAATTCCTCGCGGCTATAATATCCATTGCCTACAGTCTTTGCATCAGGTCATAGCCACCGTCATAACATGGGTAGAGGCACTGGCTTTCGTCAGTGGTATGCCCGCGACGGCTACCCACAGCAGTCAGTTCCTCCAAACCGGGAATCTCCAAACGCCAGGCTTCATCATCACAAAAATGGAAATGCAGGACATTCAATTTATAAGATGCAAAAATATCCACCAGTTTCTTCAAGTTCTCCGGAGCGGTGAAATTACGGGCAATATCTATCATTTGTCCACGATATGCCAAGTCCGGATAATCCCGAATGGAGACTGCCTCCAGCAAATAAGGTGTCTGCTTGCCCTTCAACATTGACAAAAGTGTCTGTGTACCATTAAAAATGCCATGAGGAGTGGCAGCACTGATTTTTATCAGGTTGTCACCTATATTGATAGTATAATATTCATCATTTACGGCCTCCTTCCTATCAAGCAGTTCTTCCAGCACAATCTTCACGGAAGCATTTCCGACAACTTCCAAACCATACAAACCAGTCAGTTTCTCTTTCAGCAACTTGGCTTCACCGGCAAAGTTCTCCGGAAATGCCAAAGCTACCTTACCTTCCAATACGACATTATCGCCTTCAATGGCTACCACTTTCTTTACAGACGGAAGAATGTCTGACTGCACCAAAGCAGGAGCACCAGCAAGCGAAGATTGGATTCATAAATCTTAGTCGCATCCGGATAGCCGCTCATTGACTCGGGAGAAGGAAGCGGCAGCGCCTTCAAAGCCACGGGCAACGGACTGCCCTCTTTACCATCCACAGTCTCCACCCAATAAGTTCCTTCCGGTACATGGGAGTTCCGGTCCAGCTTGTAAGTACAAAGGAAAGTGATCCGCATGGAATCACCGGGAGCCAGCGGAGCAAATTCGTCTGTCGGATACATTTTGAAAAAATTACCGTTCACTACCTCTACCTTCACTTCAGAGGCTCCTTCCTGCTTCACCCCTCGGGGAAGCTGTGAATAGTAAATCGTCCAGTTCTTTTTTAGAGGTTTTTGAGAGATATTCTTGAGAATAAAGGTATTCTCATAATATCCGGGTTCGATGTCACTTGCACCCATTTCCCAGGTCAGAGCAACCGGTGCCTTAGGTTCATTACTCGTTTTACATCCAGCAAATAGTGCCATTACACAAAATAATAATCCTGCCAGAGGAAGTTTCAAAATTCTCATGCAACTCATGTGTTAAGTTAATAAATGGGGGTAATTTCTAAAATCTGATGCCAAAAATAAGCATTTTAAGCTAATTAACTGATAAAAGTAATAGATTTTATTGACAGCGAGCTACAATTTAGAACTTTTATACCTACATTTGCAGCCAAATTATAACCAATTTAACTATTCTACCATGGCTAAAATAACCAAAGAAGCAGCCTTGCTCTACCATTCGCAAGGCAAACCGGGTAAGATTGAAGTAGTACCCACCAAGCCTTACAGTACACAAACCGATCTTTCTCTCGCCTACTCTCCGGGCGTTGCAGAACCGTGCCTCGAAATTGAGAAAAACCCGCAAGATGCATATAAATATACAGCAAAAGGCAATCTGGTAGCTGTCATCTCCAACGGAACCGCCGTGCTCGGCCTGGGCGATATTGGCGCCCTCAGCGGCAAACCCGTCATGGAGGGTAAAGGTCTGTTGTTCAAAATTTATGCAGGTATCGACGTATTCGACATCGAAGTAAATGAAAAAGACCCCGACAAGTTCATCGAAGCTGTCAAGCTATTGCCCCAACATTCGGAGGTATCAACTTGGAAGACATCAAAGCACCCGAATGTTTCGAAATAGAACGCCGCCTGAAAGAGGAATTGGACATCCCCGTGATGCACGACGACCAGCACGGCACCGCCATCATCTCCAGCGCAGGATTGCTGAACGCCCTGGAAGTGGCAGGCAAGAAGATAGAGGAAGTGAAAATCGTCGTAAACGGTGCCGGGGCTTCCGCCACCTCATGTACCAAACTGTATGAAGCGCTCGGTGCACGCCGTGAGAATATCCTGATGCTGGACAGTAAGGGAGTCATCACCAGCGACCGCGAGAATCTGACCGAGCAGAAACGTTACTTTGCCACCGACCGTCGCGACGTACATACACTGGCAGAAGCCATCAAAGGTGCCGATGTATTCCTTGGACTGTCAAAAGGTAATGTGTTGACCCAGGACATGGTTCGCAGCATGGCAGACCATCCCATCGTGTTTGCCCTTGCCAACCCTACTCCGGAAATCTCTTACGAAGACGCCATGGCAGCACGTCCGGACGTACTGATGTCCACCGGTCGTTCCGACTATCCTAACCAGATTAATAATGTAATCGGTTTCCCCTACATCTTCCGCGGCGCCCTCGACACGCAGCAAAAGCCATCAACGAAGCCATGAAAATTGCTGCCGTGCACGCCATTGCCAACCTTGCCAAGCAGCCCGTGCCCGATGTTGTGAATGAAGCATACCATGTAAACAACTTCACCTTCGGTCCCGAATACTTCATCCCGAAACCGGTTGACCCGCGCCTCATCACCGAAGTGTCCTGCGCTGTGGCCAAAGCTGCCATGGAAAGCGGTGTAGCTCGCAAAGACATCGAAGACTGGGATGCCTACCGCCTGCAACTGCGCGAGCTGATGGGTTACGAAAGCAAACTGACCCGCCAACTCTACGACACCGCCCGCCGCAACCCACAACGTGTGGTATTTGCCGAAGGCATCCACCCCAATATGCTGAAAGCTGCTGTGGAAGCCAAGGCTGAAGGTATCTGCCATCCTATTATATTGGGCAACGACGAAGCCATCGAGAAGCTGGCAAAAGAACTCGACCTTAGCCTTGAAGGTATCGAGATAGTAAATCTGCGTCATCCGGATGAAGCGCCGCGCCGTGAACGCTATGCCCGCATCCTATCTGAAAAACGTGCCCGCGAAGGAGCCACTTACGAAGAAGCCAACGACAAAATGTTCGAACGTAACTACTTCGGTATGATGATGGTGGAGACGGGTGAAGCAGACGCTTTCATCACAGGTCTTTACACCAAATACAGCAATACCATCAAGGTTGCCAAGGAAGTCATCGGCATCCGTCCGGAATACAAGCATTTCGGCACCATGCATATTCTGAACTCCAAGAAAGGCACATACTTCCTGGCAGATACGCTGATTAACCGTCATCCCAATGCCGAAACGCTGATTGACATTGCCAAGCTGTCGGAATATACCGTCCGCTTCTTCAATCATACACCGGTAATGGCCATGTTGAGTTACTCCAACTTCGGTGCGGATAAGGAAGGAAGTCCGGTAAGTGTACACGAAGCAGTGGATTATATGCAACAAAACTATCCTGACCTTGCCATTGACGGAGAAATGCAGGTGAATTTCGCCATGAACCGCGAAATGCGTGATGCCAAGTATCCGTTTACGCGCTTGAAAGGAAAAGACGTAAACACACTGATTTTCCCGAACTTGAGTTCTGCAAACTCTGCTTACAAGCTGCTGCAGGCGATGGATACGGACTCCGAACTGATTGGTCCTATCCAAATGGGGCTGAACAAGCTATCCACTTCACCGATTTTGAAAGCTCCGTGCGAGATATCGTGAATATCACCGCAGTGGCAGTTATCGATGCTATCGTAGACAAAAAGAAAGCAGCCAAATGAAACGACCGTTATCAAAATTCCAAATAGTTTGCATTATGCTGCTTTGGGCAGCACTTTGCTACATTGTTTTGATATCTGTCGAACGAATTGACGGTCCAATCATCCTAACGCTTGCCATTTCGGCGGCTTTAGTATTTATTCCCGTCATAAAGTCTCTAAAAAGAGGATAAATAATATCTTTTTATTCCATTTTGCGGTATAAAACAATAAAATTGTTGTTTTATACCGCATTTTCTTTATAAAATGTTTGTTCGTTTCATTTTTATGTGTACTTTTGCAACCGCAATGAGAGGAAAAGGAAACAAACCGAAAATCGAATTGTTTTAGGTAATATATAGTAGCAACCAATAAAAGAAATAGATTATGAATGCAGCTAAGGTATTAGAAGACCTGAAAAGACGGTTCCCCAACGAACCGGAGTATCATCAAGCAGTAGAAGAAGTTCTTTCTACGATTGAAGAAGAGTATAACAAGCATCCGGAGTTTGACAAAGCCAATCTGATTGAACGTCTTTGCATCCCCGATCGCGTTTACCAATTCCGTGTTACTTGGGTAGACGATAAAGGTAACGTACAAACCAACATGGGCTATCGTGTGCAGCACAACAACGCTATCGGCCTTATAAAGGCGGTGTTCGTTTCCACGCTTCTGTAAACCTGAGCATCCTGAAATTCCTTGCTTTCGAGCAGACATTTAAAAACTCATTGACAACTCTGCCTATGGGTGGCGGTAAAGGCGGTTCGGACTTCTCTCCGCGCGGCAAGTCAAATGCTGAGGTCATGCGTTTTGTTCAGGCTTTCATGCTGGAGTTATGGCGTCATATCGGCCCTGAAACAGACGTACCTGCTGGTGATATCGGTGTAGGTGGTCGCGAAGTAGGTTTCATGTTCGGTATGTATAAGAAGCTGGCTCATGAATTTACGGGTACTTTCACCGGTAAGGGCCGTGAGTTCGGCGGTTCGCTGATTCGTCCGGAAGCTACCGGCTACGGTAACATCTACTTCCTGATGGAAATGTTAAAGACTAAGGTACTGACTTGAAAGGCAAAACTTGTCTGATTTCCGGTTCCGGTAACGTAGCTCAATATACGGCCGAGAAAGTATTGGAATTGGGTGGTAAGGTATTGACCATGTCTGATTCTGACGGTTATGTATACGATCCGGACGGCATTGACCGCGAAAAGTTGGATTACATCATGGAGCTGAAAAACCTCTATCGTGGACGTATCCGCGAATATGCTGAACAATATCCGGGTGTCAAGTACGTAGAAGGTGCACGTCCTTGGGGTGAAAAGGCAGACATCGCCCTGCCTTCTGCAACTCAGAATGAAATAAATGGAGATGATGCCAAAAACTAATTGCTAATGGTGTCATGGCTGTGTCCGAAGGTGCAAACATGCCTTCTACCCCTGAAGCAATCCGCGTATTCCAAGATGCAAAGATTCTGTATGCTCCGGGTAAGGCAGCCAATGCCGGCGGTGTATCAGTATCCGGTCTCGAAATGACTCAGAACTCCATCAAGTTGAGCTGGAGTGCAGAGGAAGTGGACGAGAAATTGAAGAGCATCATGAAGAACATTCACGAAGCTTGCGTGCAATATGGTACGGAAGCCGACGGTTATGTAAATTACGTGAAGGGTGCCAATGTGGCCGGATTTATGAAGGTGGCAAAGGCGATGATGGCGCAAGGGATTCTGTAAGAACTAAAGCCATAGTACAACTACAACAGAAGAAAGGTGAGGGGCTCAAAGCTTTTCACCTTTTTTCTGTTTAATAATATAGAAGAAACAAAATTTTGTTTTTTTCAATCCATTATCACATAAATCAGATAACTTTGCGGAAGTTAATAAAAGAAGACCATTATCATTGAAGCAAACCAAACGATTATGAATACAATAGAAATCCCCGTACTGCTGTTGACCGGTTATCTAGGCAGTGGCAAAACGACGTTGGTAAATCACATCCTTTCTAATAAACGTGGCATTAAGTTTGCCGTTATCGTCAATGACATAGGCGAAGTGAACATTGATGCAGACCTTATACAGAAAGGTGGCGTGGTGGGAAAGAAAGACGACAGCCTGGTAGCTCTGCAGAATGGCTGTATCTGCTGTACGCTGAAGACAGACTTGATAGAGCAGATGTTCGAAATCATGAAGATGCAACGCTTCGACTACATCGTGATTGAAGCGAGTGGCATCTGTGAACCGGAGCCTATTGCCCAAACACTCTGCTCCATTCCTCATATGGGAGGAGCGTATACTAAATACGGTATTTGCCGCTTAGACTGCATTACCACCGTGGTGGACGCCTTACGTCTGCAAAGTGAATTTTCTTGCGGAGATGATTTGACACGCAAAGGCATTGATGAGGAAGATATAGAAAACCTCATCATTCAGCAGATTGAGTTCTGCAATATTATCCTGCTGAACAAAGCAGCAGAAGTACAGCCCGAGGAATTAAAACGTATCAGGCAGATTATCCACACCTTGCAACCCGGTGCCCAAATTATAGAGTGCAACTATGCAGATGTAGACCTGGATAAGATTATCCATACCCACCTCTTTAACTTTGAACGTGCCGCAACTTCCGCCGGATGGATTCGTGGCATAGAGCAACAAGTAAGCGAAGAGGAGGAAAAAGAGGCGCATTACCATCACGAAGATGAACATCATCATGAAAGCGAACATCATCACGAGAAATGTCATCACCACCATCACGAAGGAGGTGAAGTAGAAGAATACGGTATTGGCACATTTGTCTACTACCGCCGTCCTGCATTCGACATTCATAAGTTCGACCACTATGTCGCTACCAAATGGCCCCGCAGCGTTATCCGCGCCAAGGGTGTCTGCTACTTCAGCCACAACCGCGAAATGTCCTTCCTCTTTGAACAAGCAGGTATACAGAAGAAAATAACTGAAGCCGGACAATGGTATGCCACCGCCCCCGAAGAAGACATGATAGAACTGATGCGCCAAGAACCGGGATTGCTAAGAGACTGGGACGAGCAATACGGCGACCGCATGCTGAAGATAGTATTCATCGGACAAAATATGGATAAAGAGCAAATCATCCGCGACTTGGACAAATGCCTTGAATAACTTCCTAAAAAAGGAGGCCGTAATTTGAACTGTGTCAGCTAAGGAAATGAATAAAATATTAACTTTGCTAACACAGTTTATTTTATGAGTGAAGAATTTGATTTTGAAAGTATCAAGAACAAGGCTCTTGAACAGTTGAA
>ENA-OQLB01000031-OQLB01000031.1-human-gut-metagenome-genome-assembly--contig:-NODE-31-length-75035-cov-4.224756_pt1 | contig 75035 bp, 64 predicted proteins | sample MGYA00242656_ERZ504813 | MGnify/ENA primary metagenome ERZ504813 (study PRJEB26092, sample SAMD00036388) | human gut metagenome | host: Homo sapiens | study: EMG produced TPA metagenomics assembly of... | reverse complement strand
ATAATGGGATTTAATGAATTTTTAAGCTCGATTTCGGAAATAAGGCTACTCGCGACATGAAGGAAATAAAGCCATGGGTAGACAAAGTAAAAGCCGCCTATCCGGAAATAGCCGCATTGGACAATGACGCCCTGCGCGCTAAAACCGAAGAACTGAAGGCATACATCCGCAACTCGGCAGCAGAACAACGCGCCAAAGTGGAAGAGCTGAAAGCAAGCGTTGAAAACACAGAGCTGGAAGAACGTGAGGAACTCTTTGCTCAAATAGACAAGATAGAAAAAGAGATTCTGGATATTTACGAAAAGGCACTGGACGAGGTTTTGCCCGTTGCCTTCTCCATCGTAAAAGAGACGGCCAGACGCTTCTCCGAAAATGAGGAGATCGTAGTGACCGCTACGGAGTTCGACCGCCATCTCGCCGCTACCAAAGACTTTGTACGCATCGAAGGCGACAAAGCCATTTACCAGAACCACTGGGTGGCCGGCGGCAACGACACGCTATGGAACATGGTGCACTACGATGTGCAGCTGTTTGGCGGTGTGGTATTGCACAAAGGCAAGATTGCCGAAATGGCAACCGGTGAAGGTAAGACATTGGTTGCCACCCTGCCGGTATTCCTCAACGCACTGACCGGAAACGGCGTACATGTGGTAACCGTCAACGACTATCTGGCAAAACGTGACTCCGAATGGATGGGCCCGCTCTATATGTTCCATGGTTTGAGCGTGGACTGCATCGACAGGCATCAACCAACTCCGACGCACGCCGCCAAGCCTATCTTGCGGACATCACTTTCGGTACGAACAATGAATTTGGTTTCGACTACCTACGCGACAATATGGCTATCAGCCCGAAAGACCTCGTACAGCGCCAGCACAATTACGCAATCGTCGATGAGGTGGACTCTGTATTGATTGACGATGCCCGTACCCCGCTGATTATCTCCGGCCCGGTTCCCAAAGGCGACGACCAGCTCTTCGAGCAGCTCCGCCCGCAAGTGGAACGTCTGGTGGAAGCGCAGAAGAAACTGGCCACGCAATACCTTGCCGACGCCAAGCGCCTGATAGCATCGAACGACAAGAAAGAACAGGAAGAAGGTTTCCTTGCCCTCTACCGCAGCCACAAGTGCTTGCCGAAGAACAAGGCATTGATTAAGTTCCTCAGCGAGCAGGGCATCAAAGCCGGTATGCTCAAGACCGAGGAGATCTACATGGAACAGAACAACAAACGCATGCACGAGGTCACCGACCCGCTGTATTTCGTGATTGATGAAAAACTGAACAGCGTAGACCTGACCGACAAAGGCGTAGACTGATCAGCGGTAACTCCGAAGACCCCACATTCTTCGTACTCCCCGACATCACCGCCCAACTCTCCGAACTGGAGAACGAAAAGGAACTGACGGACGAAGAACGCCTTGCCAAGAAAGATGCCCTGATGACGAACTTCGCCATCAAGAGCGAGCGTGTACACACCATCAACCAGTTGCTGAAAGCCTACACCATGTTCGAGAAAGACGACGAATATGTGGTAATCGACGGACAGGTGAAGATTGTAGACGAGCAGACGGGACGTATTATGGAAGGCCGCCGCTATTCCGACGGTCTGCACCAGGCTATTGAAGCCAAAGAAGGCGTGAAAGTGGAAGCCGCCACACAGACTTTTGCAACAATTACTTTGCAGAACTACTTCCGTATGTATCACAAGCTGTCCGGTATGACCGGTACTGCCGAAACGGAAGCTGGTGAACTTTGGGACATCTACAAGCTGGACGTAGTCGTTATCCCGACAAACCGCCCCATTGCCCGCAATGACATGAATGACCGCGTTTACAAGACCAAACGCGAAAAGTATAAAGCCGTCATCGAAGAAATCGAGAAAATGGTAGAAGCCGGCCGCCCTGTGCTGGTAGGTACCACCTCCGTAGAGATCTCCGAAATGCTGAGCAAGATGTTGACCATGCGTAAGATTGAGCACAACGTTTTGAACGCAAAGCTGCACCAGAAGGAAGCCGACATCGTGGCCAAAGCCGGTTTGAGCTGCGCCGTAACCATTGCCACCAACATGGCAGGTCGTGGTACGGACATCAAGCTGAGCCCGGAAGTGAAAGCTGCGGGCGGTCTTGCCATTATCGGTACGGAACGCCACGAATCGCGTCGTGTAGACCGCCAGTTGCGTGGTCGTGCCGGACGTCAGGGCGACCCCGGTTCATCCGTATTCTTCGTATCTCTGGAAGACGACCTGATGCGTCTGTTCTCCTCCGACCGTATCGCCGGCGTAATGGACAGGCTCGGCTTCAAGGAAGGTGAGATGATTGAGCACAGCATGATCTCCAAATCCATCGAACGCGCACAGAAGAAAGTGGAAGAAAACAACTTCGGCATCCGTAAACGTTTGTTGGAATATGACGACGTGATGAACAAGCAGCGTACCGTAGTCTACACCAAACGCCGCCACGCTTTAATGGGCGAACGTATCGGCATGGATATTGTGAACATGATTTGGGACCGTTGCGCCAATGCCATCGAGGCTCCTACTTATGAAGACTGCAAAATGGACCTGCTCCAGACTCTCGCTATGGAACTCCGTTCACTGAAGAGGAATTCCGCAGCGAGAAAAAAGAGAAACTTGCCGACAAGGCCTTCGACGCCGCTATGGAACTCTTCAAGCGCAAGACCGAACGTATGGCGCAAATCGCTTATCCGGTCATCAAGCAGGTCTACGAAAATCAGGGACATATGTACGAAAACATTCTGATACCTATCACCGACGGCAAGCGCATGTATAACATCTCCTGCAACCTGAAAGCGGCCTATGAAAGCGAATGTAAGGAAGTGGTGAAATCATTTGAGAAGTCGATCCTGCTGCACGTCATCGACGAGGCATGGAAAGAAAACCTGCGCGAGCTGGACGATCTGAAACATTCCGTACAGAATGCCAGCTACGAACAGAAAGACCCGCTGTTGATTTACAAGCTGGAGTCTGTGAACCTGTTCGACACGATGGTAGACAAGATAAACAACCAGACAGTCTCCATCCTGATGCGCGGACAAATCCCGGTACAGGAACCGCAGGAGGTTCGTCAGGCCGCCCCTGAACAACGTCAGGACCTCAGCAAGTATCGCGAACAAAAGCAAGACCTGAGCGATCCCAACCAACAGGCTGCCGCCCAGCATGACACACGCGAACAGCAGAAACGTGAACCTATCCGCGCAGAAAAGACAGTGGGACGCAACGATCCCTGTCCTTGCGGAAGCGGTAAGAAGTATAAGAATTGCCATGGGAAAAATGCGTAAATAGCGGAATAGTGATTAGCGGTTCACTAATCACTTCACTAATCACTAACAAAAGCCTCGAACGGTTAAAAACTGTTCGGGGCTTTTATTTATTCAAGTAAAAGATTACTTTTGTTTTCAGAACAAAGAATAAAGGCTATGGCTAAATACTATCATTATCTGTTATTGTCTTGTTTGCTACTTTTGGCAGGCTGCCAAAGCGTTGAATATCTCGCTATCGACTATATGCTACCGGCGGATGTCAGTTTCCCGCCAAGCCTGAAGCGGGTGGGCGTCGTCAACAACATGCCCGAAGTTCCGGAAAACAAACCTATCCTCGCCAAAGAGAAGAAGAAAGACGACTTTGAAATAGCCCGGAAGGTGGACTATTACAACGGCAATGCCGCCATTGCCACCGAAACACTTGCCGAAGCGCTTGCTGATGAGAACTACTTCAACGAAGTGATAATCTGCGACTCTGCCCTGCGCACCGGCGACATCACTCCGCGAGAGGCAATGCTATCACAGGAAGAAGTGAACCGGCTGGTGGATAATCTGGACGTAGATTTCCTCATTGCACTGGAAAACGTGCAGATACACACCACCCGCAAAATAAAGTATATGCGCGACTGGGGTGTCTACTACGGAACGGTGGACGCCAAAGTCTATCCCACCGTCAGTGTCTATCTGCCCAATCGCGGCACACCTATGGTGACCGTCAACAGTAAAGACAGCATCTTCTGGGAGGAAGCCGGAAACGGGCCTTTCGTACAGTCCCACCTCATCAGCGAAGAAGACGTGATAAAACAAGCCTCTGAATTTGCCGGAACCATCCCCGTAAAAAAGCTGTTGCCCTATTGGAAAACAGCAAGCCGATACCTCTTCTGCGGCGGTTCGGTGAATATGCGCGATGCCGCCGTATATGTCAGGGAGAAGCAATGGGAAACCGCCATCGACTTGTGGAAGCAGACCTACGCTACCAAAAAAGGGAAGAAAAAGATGCAGGCTGCCTATAATCTGGCTGTCGGCTACGAGATGCTGGACAGCATCACCACTGCTGTCGGCTGGGCTTTGAAAGCACAAGCCGAAGCACGCATTGTGGACGGCGTAGACAAAAAAGATTTGACTCAGCTGACCCAGACAGACCTCCCCAACTACGTCCTCACAACCCTTTACGTCACCGAATTAAAAGAACGTGAAGAAGCTTGGCACGCCTAAACATGCAAATGCAACGATTTAATAATGATTTTTAGTCAAATACAGTAAATGTAACTGTTTTTTTTTATACCTTTGAACATCCATTTAGTAAAGAAAAGCAATTATGAAACTCAGTCAACCGGCATTATCTCTCCTCGAAGAAACCATTAAACAGGCAATCGGCAAGTACACTTGCGGTTGCGAACAAACAATCGTTACGGATATTCATCTGCAAGCAAACCAAAGTTCGGGCGAATTCTGCATTTTCGATGATGACGACAGGGAGCTTTCCAGCACCGTTATCGAAGAATGGATGACTTATGAAGGCGATGACTTCTATGAGAACATAGAACGCATCCTGAGCAACCTGCTCTGCAATATGAAGAGCAAGGATACCTTTGACAAGCTGACTATCATGAAGCCTTTCTCCTTCGTGCTGGTGGATGATGACAAAGAGACCATAGCCGAACTCCTGCTGCTGGACGACGACACCCTGCTGGTAAACGAAGAATTGTTGAAAGGGCTGGATGAAGAGTTGGACGCTTTTCTGAAAGACTTATTGGAGAAATAGGCAGTCGGAGTTGCCAAAGACCATAATCGGAAAGTAACTATATATTGCCTTACAGTGTGAATCCTTGTTAAACAATAGAGTATATCAAACTATAATCCCCCTATAAACAATTAAAGATTTATAGGGGGATTTGCTGTAAGATAATATAGTCACCTATCGGAAATACCGCTTACGCCTTTTTCAAAGCAGCAATGCTTTCTTTCAATGAGTTGATGATGCTCTCTGCATCCGCCTGTTTCTTGCGTTCCATTTCAATAACGGCAGCCGGAGCATTGTTCACGAACTTCTCGTTGCTCAGCTTCTTCAAGACTCCCTGCAAGAAACCCTCCTTATGTTTCAGTTCGGCTTCCATACGGGCTATTTCGGCTTCCACATCAATCATGTTACCCAAAGGAACGGCATATTCCGTTGTACCCACCATGAAGGCGGCAGCACCGTCGGCTTTCGCCTCAACCACGCTTATGGCAGAGAGGTTGCACATCTTCACGATGACGGCGTCGAAAGCAGCCACCGGATTTTCGCCGACAACCTGCAACTCCAATGCCTCCTTCTGGGCAATGTTCTTCTGCAGACGGATAGAGCGTACATTACTGATGACCTCTTTCACCACCTCGAACTGCTGCACAAAGGCTTCATCAACTTCCGTTGACATGGAAATAGGACTCACCATAAGGCTCTCCCCGTCTTTACGGTCGATGATATGCTGCCACAGTTCCTCGGTGATGAACGGCATGAACGGATGCAGCAGATGCAACAGGTTATCGAAGAAGCCGATAGTCGTTTCGTACACCTTTTTGTTGATGGGCTGACCATAAGCAGGCTTGATCATCTCCAGATACCAGGAAGAGAACTCGTCCCAGAAGAGCTTGTACACTGCCATTAACGCTTCACTCAAACGATACTTGCCAAACAAGTCCGCCACTTCGGCAGCTACGGCATTCTGTTTGGACTCAAACCAGCGCATTGCCAGTCCGGCAGCTTCCGGCATGGGCACTTCGGCACTTACTTCCCAACCCTTGATCAGACGGAAAGCATTCCATATTTTGTTGTTGAAGTTACGTCCCTGTTCACAAAGCGCATCGTCAAAGAGGATGTCATTGCCGGCGGGAGCCGAAAGCATCATACCCATACGCACACCGTCGGCGCCGTAACGGTCTATCAGATCCAGCGGGTCGGGTGAATTGCCGAGCGACTTGGACATCTTGCGTCCCAGTTTGTCGCGTACGATACCGGTGAAGTAAACATTCTTGAACGGCATCTTGCCTTCGTATTCATAGCCCGCCATAATCATGCGCGCCACCCAAAAGAAGATAATGTCCGGCCCGGTCACAAGGTCGCTGGTGGGATAATAATAGTTGATTTCCTCGTTGCCCGGATTCAGAATACCGTCGAACAGAGAGATGGGCCACAGCCAGGAAGAAAACCATGTGTCGAGGCAGTCCTCGTCCTGACGCAGATCTTCCGCTTTAAGAGCAGGATTTCCCGTCTTCTCCTGTGCCAGCTTCAATGCCTCTTCGGGAGTGGCTGCCACCACATATCCGCCTTCCGGCAGGAAATAGGCAGGAATACGGTGTCCCCACCACAACTGGCGGCTGATGCACCAGTCCTTGATGTTCTCCAGCCAGTTCTTATAGGTATTCTTGTATTTGGCAGGGTAGAATTTCAGGTCATCGTTCATCACCGGAGGCAAAGCCATGTCGGCAAAGTGCTGCATCTTGAGGAACCACTGCATGGAGAGCTTCGGTTCGATTGCCACATTGGTACGCTCGGAGAAGCCGACCTTGTTGGTATAGGCCTCCACCTTTTCCAACAGTCCAGCATGCTGCAAATCCTTTTCTATCTGCTCGCGTACATCGAAACGGTCCATACCGACATAGAGTCCGGCAGCTTCGCTCAATGTTCCGTTGTCATTGAAGATGTCGATGGCAGGCAGGTTGTATTTCTCGCCCAGCATATAGTCATTTACGTCGTGCGCGGGAGTTACTTTCAGACAGCCCGTACCAAACTCTACATCCACATAATCGTCCTGTATAACGGGGATAACCCGGTTCACCAGCGGCACAATCACTTTCTTGCCCTTCAACCATTGGTTCTTCGGTCGGCAGGGTTAATGCACATCGCCGTATCACCCATGATTGTTTCGGGACGCGTAGTAGCCACTACGGCATAACGCCTGCCGGAAGCATCACGATGAACCACCTCACCTTCGGCCCCCGTCTCACCGGACATGTCATCATCGGCAACGTAGTATTTCAGATAATACAATTTGCTATGTTCTTCCTTGTAGATAACCTCTTCATCGCTGAGGGCGGTGAGCGCCTTCGGATCCCAGTTCACCATGCGTACGCCACGATAGATCAGGCCTTTATTGTAGAGGTCTACAAATACTTTGAGCACGCTTTCGCTACGCTTCTCGTCCATGGTAAAAGCAGTACGGTCCCAGTCGCAGGAAGCACCCAGCTTGCGGAGTTGTTTCAGGATGATACCGCCATGTTCGTCCGTCCATTCCCAAGCATGTTTCAGGAATTCATCACGAGTAAGATCCGTTTTCTTGATACCCTGTGCGGCAAGTTTGTTCACAACCTTGGCTTCGGTGGCAATGGAAGCGTGGTCCGTACCCGGAACCCAGCAGGCGTTCTTGCCTTCCATACGTGCGCGACGTACAAGAATATCCTGAATGGTATTATTAAGCATGTGTCCCATGTGGAGCACACCGGTGACGTTAGGGGGCGGAATGACGATGGTGTAAGGCTCACGACCATCGGGTTTAGAACTGAATAATTTGTGGTCCAACCAATACTGGTACCACTTTCCCTCTACGTCAGCGGGATTGTACTTACTTGCTAATTCCATGTTTCTAAAATCTATATTTTGTTATAATGGGCGCAAAATTAATAAATTAATAGCTTTATACGGCAAAAGCAATGAAAAGAATTACATACCTTTGCTTCACAAATGATAATTTTATATGAAGTTATCGGAACAAGCAGCAGTGCCGCACCGGTTTCAACAGATGAAACTGAAAATCCAAAGCATGCGGCAGGCGAAGCACATAAGGGAAAAGTAAGATGAAGCATAACATAGGCATATCAGGAATAAGGGTCAAAAGCAATTCATTACTTTTGGCACTTTTTTTTACTGCTTGTATGGTGTGTACAGATAGTGCCCGGCTTGGGAAATGCTTATGCCCAATATGTGTATCCGGCTATTGCCCGGGTACTTTCCTCTTTCTCCCGACTGGTACCATTTGCCATCGGCGACTTGTTCATTGCGCTAAGCATTGCCGGCCTGCTTCTTTACCCTGTCTATGCGCGCCACATCCGCAAGCAGAGGTGGAAGTCCATTCTGCTTGCAGACGCCAAGTATCTTCTATGGGTGTACGTATGGTTCTATCTGGCATGGGGATTGAACTACTCGCAAAAGAATTTCTACGAACGGACACACATCCCCTATATCGCGTACACTCCCGAAAACTTCCAGAAGTTTGTAGACAGCTACATCAAAAATCTGAACGGTTCTTACACAGACATTACATCCATCGACGAAACGTTGGCGTGCCATGAAAGCGTACGGGCGTACAATCAAATCAGTGACTCATTAGGAGTGCATCGCCCTTTTCACCAATCACCCCGCGTAAAGACAATGCTGTTCACCCCCTTGATTTCGATGGTAGGCGTCACCGGCAGCATGGGGCCTTTCTTCTGTGAATTCACCCTGAACGGCGACTTGCTTCCTTCGCAATACCCCGCCACTTACGCACACGAGCTTGCCCACCTGCTGGGCATCACCAGCGAAGCGGAAGCCAACTTCTACGCCTATCAGGTATGTACCCGTTCGCAGGTGAAAGAGATTCGCTTCAGCGGCTATTTCTCCATATTGCCGCATGTGCTGGGCAATGCCCGGAGACTGATGAGCGAGGAAGAATATGCACAACTCCTCCAGCGCATACGTCCCGAAATTATCGGACTGGCGCAAACAAACAGCGAATACTGGATGAAGAAATACAACCCCGTAATCGGCAGTATTCAGGACCGGATATACGACTTATACCTGAAAGGCAACAAAATAGAAAGCGGACGGAAAAATTATTCGGAGGTAGTAGGTCTGCTGATTTCGTATGAGGAGTGGAAGAAAAATCGTATCTTTGCACCAGTCATTAACCAACAGTAATCCATGCAACATACAAGAAAAGAACAAATGGAGCTTTCGGCCGCTTCCTCGATATACTCGACGAACTGCGGGTGAAATGTCCCTGGGACAAGAAGCAGACCAATGAAAGCCTGCGTCCCAACACCATTGAAGAGACTTATGAACTTTGTGACGCCCTGATGCGCGACGACAAGCAGGAAATCTGCAAAGAACTGGGAGACGTATTGCTTCATGTGGCTTTCTACGCCAAAATAGGTTCGGAAACCGGAGATTTTGACATAAAGGATGTATGCGACCGCCTTTGCGAGAAGCTGATTTTCCGTCATCCCCACGTATTCGGCGATGTGAAAGCGAGACTGCCGGACAAGTTTCCGAGAACTGGGAACAGCTGAAACTCAAGGAAAAAGGTGGCAACAAAACGGTACTAAGCGGTGTGCCCGCCGCCCTACCCTCGCTCATCAAGGCATATCGCATTCAGGACAAAGCCCGCAATGTGGGTTTCGACTGGGAAGAACGCGAACAGGTGTGGGATAAAGTGAAAGAGGAAATACAGGAATTTCAGGACGAGGTGGCCCACATGGACAAGCAGAAAGCGGAAGAGGAATTCGGAGATGTGATGTTCAGCCTCATCAATGCCGCCCGCCTGTACAAAATAAATCCTGATAATGCCTTGGAACACACTAACCAGAAGTTTATCCGCCGCTTCAACTATGTAGAGGCACACAGCATCAAGGAAGGCAAAAACCTGCACGATATGACACTGGAAGAGATGGACAAACTGTGGGAAGAGGCCAAAGCATTGGAGAATAAAATAATAGATCTCATTCGGTTTGGATCAAACAGATGATCTATCAGCCTTCAACACATCATCGTTTCGTACAAACGGATGATGTGTTTTTATCTCTTGTCTGGTTGGCGTTTCGGAGCCTTACCTTTGTTGTCATTATGCCGCATCCCTTTCAGCAGCTCCCGGTGAAAACGCATCTCGCTTTCTGCACCAGATATAGTTTCTTGGCAGACAATATCTTCTTGAACCTAACGAAATAAGTCTTATCCAAACGGTCGGAAGCGATACGTGCATCATACACGCCTTCCATAATCGCATCATATTGGGCTTCAGTGGTCTTTTCGTCTTTTCCCTGACGGATCAAGTTCCACGCCTTATCGTTCTGCTCTTTCTTCTTGTCCTGCAATTCAAAGTAAAGGGGGAAAAACTTAGCCGCCTCTTCCTTGGTCAATCCGGCTTTCTCTGTAATATATGCTTGCTGTTTGGCACGAAACTCTGTGGGAGACAAATGCTGCTGGCATCCGTCCGCAGCCCAAAGCACCGGTGCGAAACCGCACATCATAATTAGTAAAACAATCAGCTTTTTCATTTCTTCTTCAATCGGTTAAAGTTATTACAGCCTCATTCTGCATCAGAATCGGCCAAATAGACGTATAATGAGTAGTCGTCAAGCATAGTGTTGTCCACTGCCATGTCGATGTATTCCATTTCTACCTCGGTTTCATCGGCAGCCATACAGTCTGATGCAGCCGGAGCATGGTTGGAGGAAGCTACGCGGATAATCAATGCCGCACCTACAAACATGGCCGCCATATATACCCAAGGCTTTGCTCTTTCCCACATTGTAACCTCTTTCTTCTCGGAAGCAGGTTTCTCTTTTTCGGGAAGCCGGTTCATAATCTCCGAAGTGAGATTCTCAAAGTATCCTTCGGGAACATGAAAAGCATTTTCCGTCCCAATCTTTTTGAGCATGTAATCTTCTTCTTTCATAAGCTCTTCTCCTCTCTGTTTGGTTAGACTTTTTTTCACGTTAAAGGTTTAATCATCTTCTCCTAATATCTTCTCTATTTTTTTCACCGCATGATGATAGGATGCTTTCAAAGCGCCTACGGAAGTACCGAAGATCTCGGACATCTGCTCGTATTTCATCTCCTGGTAGTACTTCAGGTTGAACACCATGCGTTGCTTTTCGGGCAAGGTGAGCAACGCTTTCTGCAAAGCCATCTGAGCCTTGTCGCCCGAAAAGTAAGGATCACTCTCCAGCCTCTGAAGGGAATCGGCTTCGGGATCGTCCAATGAAACGGTGTTGGCCGCCCGCTGTTTATTCAGAAAAGTGAGGCACTCGTTCAGCGCAATACGATAGAGCCACGTGGAGAGCCTCGCCTCCGCCCGGAAATAATCGATATTGATCCATGCCTTGATAAAGGTGTTCTGAAGCAAGTCGTTAGCATCTTCATGCGAAAGCACCATACGCCGGATTTGCCAGTATAACTGCTCGCTGTATTGCGCCACAATCATCTCAAACCCCTGCTTCTGCGTACTTTCCTCCTGAAGAAGTGCCAGCACTTCACGTTCATTATAAGAAGGATTCATATATTCTATTCACATTTATAGCTTTACACCGACAAAGATAGTAAAAGTTTAATTCACACCGATATGCAAAGCGTTTCTTTGGCAAGCTGTGTATTCGGAAAAAACGGACGCGCCTCTTCCAGCAGCACCTGCTCGTCATCGTAACGGGCTGAAAAATGACCTATCAGCAGCTTCTTCACTTCTGCGTCGCGAGCTATCTGTGCGGCCTGCGAGGCAGTGGTATGAAAAGTCTCTTTAGCACGCGGAGCGGCATCCTCGGCGAAAGTGGCCTCATGGAAAAGCAGATCGACTCCTTTTATCTGTTCCGTTATGGAAGGAAGATAAATCGTATCCGAACAATAGGCATAACGCGTGGAGCAGCCGAGGGACGGGTGAGACGGGCATTGGGTATCACCTCTCCTTCCGGCGTAACGTAATCCGCACCGTTCTTGATACGGTTCAGCTCGTACACCGGCACTTGATAGAAGTCTATCATGTCGCGCAGGATATGATTGGGGCGCGGCTTCTCGGCAAACAGAAAACCGCAGCAAGGCATGCGATGCCGCAAAGGAATGGTTGTCACCGTAAGCGAACGGTCTTCATAAATCAAGGCGGCTTCTTTCGTCTCGAACGCGTGGAAGAAGATTTTATAGGTCATCTGATGATTGAAGAATGCAAGCATCGGCGTAAGAAGTTCTTCCAAACCTTTGGGAGAGTGGATATGCAGGTCGCTGTACGCCCCAAGAGATTAAGTGTAGATATCAGTCCCGGCAGCCCGAAGCAGTGGTCGCCATGCAAGTGGGAGATGAAGATACGGTTCAGACGCGAGAACTTGAGACGTGACTTGCGGAATTGCAACTGTGCGCCTTCTCCACAGTCTATCATAAAAAGTTTGTCACGTAAGTTCACTACCTGCGAAGTAGGAAAATGACGGGTGGTAGCAATGCCGAACCGGAGCCGAGAATATGTAGTTCGAATTTCTCCATGATGATGCAAAGATAAGGGTATTCATCACAGAATATATAGATTTTACGTTTTTTTTGTTGAGATATGGAGTTAATCCCTCCCCTGTACTCCTCCTCCCAAAAGAAAGGGTACTTGTGTTTGCCACAAGCACCCTTACCTTATTTATATAGAGAAGCAATTACTTCTTTCCGGCTTCCATCTGCTCTTTCAAAGCAGCCAAAGCGTCGATGTCGCCCAAAGTAGTAGAAGCAGCCTGGTTTTGGATTGAAGCAGAAGCTTCTTCTCTCTTACCGGTAGACTTCTTGGCAGCTTTCTTTTCTGCTCTTTCTTCTGCCTTAGCTACATCTTCGAAGATACGGCTGTGAGACAGGATGATGCGCTTAGCGTCCTTATTGAACTCGATAACTTTGAATTCGAGTTTCTCGTCCAACTGAGCTTGTGAGCCGTCTTCCTTAACGAGGTGTTTCGGAGTAGCGAAACCTTCTACACCATAAGGCAGAGCAACTACTGCACCCTTATCCAGCATTTCGATGATAGTACCTTCGTGTACTGAACCTACTGTGAATACAGTTTCGAATACATCCCAGGGGTTTTCTTCGAGTTGCTTGTGACCGAGGCTCAAGCGACGGTTTTCTTTGTCGATCTCCAACACCTGTACATCGATATCCGCACCGATCTGAGTGAATTCGGAAGGATGTTTAACCTTCTTAGTCCAAGACAGGTCAGAGATGTGGATCAAACCGTCAACACCTTCTTCGATTTCTACGAATACACCGAAGTTAGTGAAGTTGCGAACCTTAGCCGTATGCTTAGAGCCGATAGGATATTTCTCTTCGATAGTTTCCCAAGGATCAGCTTTCAGTTGCTTGATACCGAGAGACATCTTACGTTCTTCGCGGTCCAAAGTCAGAACTACTGCTTCAACTTCGTCACCTACCTTCATGAAGTCTTGTGCAGAACGCAAGTGCTGTGACCAAGACATTTCAGATACGTGGATCAAACCTTCAACACCCGGAGCGATTTCGATGAATGCACCGTAGTCAGCCATAACGACAACTTTACCCTTCACGTGGTCGCCTACCTTCAAGTTAGGATCGAGAGCGTCCCAAGGATGCGGAGTGAGTTGTTTCAAGCCGAGAGCGATACGCTTCTTCTCATCGTCGAAGTCAAGGATAACGACGTTGAGTTTCTGGTCGAGCTCAACCACTTCTTTCGGATCGCTGACGCGGCCCCAAGAAAGGTCTGTGATGTGAATCAAACCGTCTACGCCGCCCAGGTCGATAAATACACCATAGGAAGTGATATTCTTAACGGTACCTTCGAGGACTTGTCCTTTTTCGAGTTTACCGATGATTTCTTTCTTCTGTTGTTCCAGTTCAGCTTCGATAAGAGCCTTGTGAGATACAACGACATTCTTGAATTCCTGATTGATCTTAACAACCTTGAATTCCATAGTTTTGCCAACGAATACATCGTAGTCGCGGATAGCTTAACGTCGATCTGAGAACCCGGCAAGAATGCTTCGATACCGAATACGTCAACGATCATACCACCCTTAGTGCGGCACTTGATGTAACCCTTGATAATTTCTTCATTTTCCAAAGCAGCGTTAACGCGATCCCAAGAACGGGTAGCACGAGCTTTGCGGTGAGACAGAACCAACTGTCCTTTTTTGTCTTCCTGATTTTCGATGTATACTTCTACAGTATCACCTACTTTCAGATCGGGATTGTAACGGAATTCATTCAAAGGAATGATACCGTCTGATTTGTAACCGATGTTCACAACTACTTCACGCTTGTTCATTGCAATTACGGTTCCGTCAACTACCTCGCGGTCGTTAACTTTGTTCAGCGTGTTGTCATACGCCTTCTCCAAGTCTTCGTGACTTGCGTTTGTTACGGTTTCACCGTTCTCGTAAGCATCCCAGTTGAAGTCTTCAATGGGAGCAACATTTTTTAAATTTTCCATTAATAAATAAATTGTTTAACTCGTTAATTAAGTGAGACTTTATGTTGACTCATATTTAAATCGGGCGCAAAGATAGAAGTATTTTCTTGAATGACAAAAAGTTCTCTCTGAAAATATCCGGTATTCAGGTCTGATTTCTAAAGTTTTCACCTTAATTACATAGCAGAAATTCCCCATTACACATCATGAGTTCTCTCTGACGTATGCCAAAGCTGCCCCGATAGCCGTACGATATTCCGCATAAGGTGGAATGTGAAAGCGCACATGATAAATGCTTTCCATTTTCGGGAACACTTCCCAGCATTGCGGCAACTGAGTGAGATTGCCTATCAGCACGAAATCCCTCACCGGACTGTTCAGTGCGGAAAGCACAGCCGCTCCGCCTATGGTCTGGAGTACGGTATAAATGATGCCGCAAGCTATGTCTTCCTGAGAGGCATTGCTGTCCGCCTTTCCGAACAAGGAAGCGGTGGCAGATACCGGCAAGTCGGGTAATGCGTTGTTACAGATATCACCGATCTGCAGATTTACGCGGGTTACATCGCCTTTTGCAGCCAAATCAGCCACCCGGTGGATATCGTGTGTCTTGAGCAGCAGACGTGAAAGTCCCTGCAACGTACCTCCGCCGATGCCCATACCACCGATATGCTGAATTTCATCTCCGCTGATTTTCACAAAAGATGTCCCCGTCCCCATGCTGACAACTATCAGCTGGTCGATGTCCGTAGCATGGCGGGCCCCCAGCCCGTTGGCTATGAATTCGTCGGTCTTACGGGTGGGAAGTCCGTAAAGCGGACTGTCTACAAACGCGCTGCCTACACCGGTCAGCATCACCTGTTCCACATCAGACAACTGAATTCCATTATCATAAATGTATTTGCCGAACGCTCCAAACAAAGACGTAACCGGATCGGTCGCCGTAATAAACATCGGTGACTGTATCTGCCCTTTATTGATTCCTACGATTTTAGTGGTACTTCCACCGACATCTATACCTATTACAATTCCCATAATCGAAAAATTTATTGGCAAAGATAAAGCATAAATTCCTATAATTCCCTATTCCGGCTCACCGATTGAAGAGCTCGAACGTAAACTTGACTCCCATCTCCTGATACTTCCAGTTGGCAAAGCTTGCAAAAACACCAAAGTCGAAAACATGCGTACCAATGCCATAGCCCACTTCAAGATAAGGATTCAAGTGAGGAACAACCAACGCATTCAGATACAGACGCTCATTCAGCACGTATTGGGTATACTTTTTCAGATGACGAAGCAGCAGAAAAGGAGCTTCATACGTAAAATGTCCGCGGACATACTCGCGCGAAGAGTTGTACCAACGTCCGTCGAGCAACTGGAACACTCCTCCGATTTCATCATTCCACCCGACAGGAAGATTGGAACGCGCCAGATTGGCAAAGTCCACAAAATAGAGTTCCTTCTGGTTCGTAAAAGCTCCCCAACCTAAACGGTAATAAATATCGCGCATCAATCCCAGCGGGATATTATGCTGGAAGTCCACTTCAATGCGCTCGTACTTTCCGGTGCTGTTCATAATTCCACTGAGACCGCGCTCCCAGTCCACCGATACGGTGGGATATTTGGAATAGAGATTGATTTTGCGGTCACCACTCATATAGTAATATTGTCCGGGCGTCCATGTCACACGCACACGCGGAGCAAAACTGTTATAACTATGGCGAAACTTCTTCAGCACCGAAGGATCGAACCCCGGATAAAGCGGCGGCATGGCTGTCGACATGACACTCGGTCCATCCGGATATACCAGCACAAACTTGGAACGTTCCACCTCCGTACGCCTGTGCAAGGAGAGACCTACATCCAAAGTAAGCCCATTAACAACCTCCCAGCTATGGCGTATATGCAAATACAAGTCCTTGAAATAATCCAAATGTATCTGGTCAAAATCAAAGATGCTGTCGGGGATGGCTTTCAAATCCTCCAGCACATCACTACTGTAAATACGGTTACCATTACCCACACTGACATGCAAGGCGGCACGCTTGCGGGGCCAATAATCGAAATCGGAATTGATCGACCAATAAAACTCCTTCCGTTTGAAATTATAACCCAGCTTAGGGACGACGCGTAGCAGGCGGTCGCCCGTAAACAGACGGTTATACTTAAACTCCTGACGATAGGAGAAGCCGTTGCTTCCACTGTAACTCAGCAACAAAGGATTGATGAGAGGCGAGCAACGCACACTTCCCATTTTAGCAAAGTCCACTGTGTACCTGCTTACCAGCGCATCGCCTATCTGTCCCCAAAACTCCAGCCTTTTGTTTTTCGGCTTTTTCTTATATAGAAGCGTGTCGCGACGTAAAAAGAAATCTTCATACAAAGTCTGTTCATGCGGTGTCAGCGGGATGGGGCGCAAAGTATTGAAGTAAGCCGTATCACGCTGGTAAGCGTTGGTATCCGTCAGCAGTGTATAGGAGTCGGACAAGTCATATTTACTCTTGAGCCTGTTCCGCCCGGCTGCGGCTGCCGGATCTTTCTGATGAATATCTTTATAGTCAAGCACTGCCGTATAGCTACCGTCTATCACATTGCCAAGCAAACGGAAAGTCGCATCCACATTAAAATGTACGGGCAGAAACTCATCCTTGCTTCCCACCTGTCCCATTCTCACCTGATTATTAAAACGGAGCATCTCGGAACGCCCGGAAAAGCGTATTTCACGTACGCTCCACACATTGTCGCTCACAATCATATAACCGCCTACAAGTTGGAAACTCTTGCTCTTCGGCATAAACCGGATACGGAATTCGCGATTGTGCGCCTCGCCCATTATGGAATCTATATAATAGGTATAGTACTTTTTCGCATTGGCGGCCAGTGGGGAGAGAAGTTTGTCGTACAATAAGGTGGAGGAATAGATGTTGATGTGGAAATATTCGAGCAAGCGGCCGTCCAACTCCCATAGTTCAGAGGTGGTACCTACGCTTGCTTTCACTTTCTGGTCGTAAATGTCGGGGGCAGTGTAGTGCAGCTCACTATATGTTTCCATCATATACTCCCGCACCCCTTTCTTGATACGGAACATGGAAGGGATAAAACGAAGCAGGTGATTCTTCTTCCGGATATTCGCCCACCCTTTTATATAGAGCTCCGCCTTATATTCATCGACAATACGCTCATAAAAAGGAGCAAAGAAGATAACCCTGTCCATAATGGAATCTGCATAAGCCCTCTGTTCCGCATACGATTGAGGAACAGCCGTAGCACCCGCCTTCTGCAAACTTGCACACAAGAGACAGACTCCTATCCATATGCATATTAGATGTTTCAACCGCGATATCTTCTTACGTGGGAGCAAATATAGAAAAAAAAGTAATAACTTCCACCTAAAATCTTTTTTTCATTTTCCGAAAGCGAAGGAGAGCACAAAATGCACATTTTAGCAATCAACCCTACTTTCGAGGGGGTATATCAGCAAAAAACATATAAAATTCCAAGATTACCCCCTAAAAAATAGGGGGTAATTCAGAAAAAACATATAATTTTGCGCCCAGCAACCAATAAAAGAAGAGACAAATATGTCAAAAATGAGATTTTTTGCTTTGCAAGAGCTCGCTAACCGTCGTCCTCTTGAAGTTATCACCCCTTCAAACAAGTTGTCCGATTATTACGGCAGCCATGTTTTCGACCGCAAAAAGATGCAGGAATACCTGCCGAAAGAAGCCTATAAGGCTGTAACAGACGCTATTGAAAAAGGCACTCCCATTAGCCGGGAAATGGCCGATTTAATAGCAAACGGCATGAAAAGCTGGGCAAAATCCCTGAATGTCACCCACTACACGCACTGGTTCCAACCTCTGACGGACGGCACAGCCGAAAAACACGATGGCTTCATCGAATTCGGCGAAGACGGGGATGTCATCGAACGCTTTTCCGGGAAATTGCTCATCCAACAAGAACCGGACGCATCTTCTTTCCCAAACGGCGGTATCCGCAACACATTCGAAGCACGCGGATATACAGCATGGGACGTCTCCTCACCGGCTTTCGTCGTAGAGACCACCTTGTGTATTCCGACAATCTTCATTTCTTACACAGGTGAAGCGCTGGACTACAAGACACCTTTACTCAAAGCACTTGCAGCAGTGGACAAGGCAGCAACAGATGTGTGCCAACTCTTCGACAAGAACATAACACGCGTATATACCAACTTAGGCTGGGAACAGGAATATTTCCTTGTAGACTCCGCACTCTACAACGCACGCCCTGACTTATGCCTGACAGGACGCACGCTAATGGGACACTCCTCCGCCAAAGACCAGCAACTGGAGGACCACTATTTCGGCTCTATTCCGCCCCGCGTTACGGCTTTTATGAAAGAACTGGAAATAGAATGTCACAAGCTGGGTATTCCCGTCAAGACACGTCATAACGAAGTGGCTCCCAACCAGTTTGAACTGGCCCCCATATTTGAAAACGCCAACCTTGCCAACGACCACAACCAATTGGTAATGGACCTGATGAAACGTATCGCCCGTAAACACAACTTTGCCGTATTGCTGCACGAGAAGCCATACAGCGGCGTGAACGGTTCGGGCAAACATAACAACTGGTCGCTCTGCACTGATACGGGGATAAATCTTTTTGCTCCGGGGAAAAATCCGAAAGGTAATATGTTATTCCTTACTTTCCTCGTAAATGTGCTGATGATGGTATATAAAAATCAGGACCTACTCCGCGCATCCATTGCAAGCGCAGGAAACAGTTACCGACTGGGAGCCAATGAAGCCCCCCCTGCCATATTGTCCATATTCCTGGGAAAGCAGCTATCCTCCATTCTCGACGAGATAGCCCGCCAGGTGAGCAACAGCAAAATGACCGCCGAAGAAAAGACGACTCTGAAACTGGGCATCGGACGTATTCCCGAAATTCTATTAGATACGACGGACCGTAACCGAACGTCCCCCTTTGCCTTCACCGGTAACCGTTTCGAATTCCGCGCCGCCGGCTCATCCGCAAACTGTGCCGCAGCCATGATTGCCATCAATGCTGCAATGGCAAGCCAACTGAACGAATTCAAAGTTCCATCGAAAAGCTCATGGAAGAAGGCGTCGGCAAGGATGAGGCAATCTTCCGCATACTAAAGGAAACAATCATCGCTTCCGAACCTATCCGTTTTGAAGGAGACGGATATTCAGAGCAATGGAAACAAGAAGCTGCCAGCCGCGGACTGACAAACATCTGTCATGTGCCGCAAGCCTTGATGCGCTACATGGATAACCAGGCCCGTTCGGTACTCATCGGAGAACGTATTTTCAATGAAACAGAATTGGCCTGCCGCCTCGAAGTAGAGTTGGAGAAATACACAATGAAGGTACAGATTGAAAGCCGCGTTTTAGGTGATCTCGCCATTAACCACATTGTCCCGACTGCCGTTATTTATCAGAACCGCTTACTGGAGAATTTGCGGGGACTACGGGAAATCTTCCCACCGGAAGAGTATGAAGTGCTCAGTGCCGACCGCAAGGAACTCATACGCGAAATATCCCACCGCGTAACGGCTATCAAAATGCAGGTACGTGAAATGACGGAAGCCCGCAAGGTTGCCAACCATATGGATAATTACAAGGACAAAGCCTTTGCGTATGAAGAAACAGTGCGCCCCTATCTGGAAAGTATTCGCGAGCATATCGATAATCTTGAGATGGAAATAGATGATGAGATATGGCCGTTGCCGAAGTATAGGGAACTGTTGTTCACCAAATAATGGGGTAGTTTTCTCCATATAGTACACAGAATCTCACAGAGTTTTCTTTAGACAAAAGAGCAGAGCCTATTGCTTTTCATATATAATAGGTATTCTTACGCATAGGTTATGCACTTATGCCCGTCTGCCTCCAAATGATAAAGAAGAAAACCCTGTGAGACTTTGTATTGGTCTACGATGAAATAAACTTCCATTATCTTACCGCCCGCCACTTTCCTGCATTTTTTTGACACAAATGTATCATTTTTTAATTTTTTCTTTTTTACATTTGTGCTGTACAACACAGTTTTGCAGCATTTATGGTAAAAATAAACTTATCCGATATTAATGTTCCGGAGTTGATCCCTGATATATGGTCACCCCTGAATGAAGAACAGCGAGAGTTTCTCGCTAACCATTTTACGCTTCAGAATTACAAGAAGAACGAGATTATTCACTGTGAAGGCGAGACACCCACTAACCTGATGTGCCTGCTGAACGGAAAAGTCAAAATATACAAAGATGGTGTAGGCGGAAGAAGCCAAATCATCCGTATGATTAAACCGACCGAATACTTCGGATACCGTCCCTACTTCGCAAAAGCGGATTATGTAACAGCGGCTTGTGCATTCGAGCCCTCATTGGTCTGCCTGATACCGATGACCGCCGTCATGACACTGTTGTCGCAAAACAACGAACTGGCGATGTTCTTCATCAGACAGTTATCCATAGACCTCGGCATTGCCGATGAACGGACTGTAAACCTCACCCAAAAACATATCCGCGGCCGACTGGCAGAATCTCTCATTTTTCTCAAAGAAAGCTATGGCCTGGAAGAGGATGGCTCCACATTAAGTATTTATCTGTCTCGTGAGGACTTGGCGAACCTTTCCAACATGACGACATCCAATGCCATCCGCACTCTTTCGCAGTTTGCGACGGAACGCCTGATTACCATTGACGGAAGGAAGATTAAAATTATTGATGAGGAAAAGCTAAAGAAAATAAGCAAAATAGGATAAGAAGTTATTAAATTGAGAATAAAAAAAAAGTAAGGCTGCGCGGACCATAAGTGTTAGTATAACGAATGCCGCGCAGCCTTCTTTTTTTTTATTCTCAATTCAGCAAGAATCTTTCTGCTTCAATTGCTGCCATACATCCCGTAGCCGCTGCTGTGATGGCCTGACGATAATGAGGATCGGCAACATCTCCCGCTGCAAACACCCCGGGGACTTTTGTACGGGGAGTGCCCGGGTCTGTCAGAATATAGCCTGTTTCATCCGTATCGACATAAGGCTTGAAAATATCAGAATTAGGCTTATGACCGATAGCCAGGAAGAAACCGTCGATTGCCAAATCATAACGCTGTTCATCCGATTCGCCCATACGTTTCACCAAGTGCACGCCTTCCACGCCGTTATCCCCATACAGTCCTACCGCATTATGTTCAAACAGCACTTCGATTTTCTCATCCTTCATCACCCGTTCCTGCATGATCTTGGAAGCACGCAAGAATGGTTTACGTACAATCAAATACACTTTGCTTGCCAGGCCAGCCAGATAAGAGGCTTCCTCACAAGCCGTATCACCTCCGCCAACTACCGCTACGACCTTCTTACGATAAAAGAAACCGTCGCAGGTGGCACAAGCGCTAACACCCATACCGGCATACTTCTTCTCATCTTCCAGTCCCAAGTATTTGGCAGCAGCTCCGGTTGCAATAATAATGGTTTGCGCTTCGATAACCTTTTCCTCATCAATGGTTATCTTATACGGAGAACGGCTCAAATCAGCAGCCGTAGCCACACCGTAACGCAAGTCTGTGCCGAAACGCTCGGCCTGCCTGCGCAAATCGTCCATCATCTGCGTGCCGCTGATGCCTTCCGGATAACCGGGGAAATCTCTATATCGGTGGTGGTAGTCAACTGCCCACCGGGTTGCAACCCCTCATAAAGCACCGGAGAAAGATTGGCGCGCGCTGCATAAATAGCAGCTGTATATCCGGCAGGACCGGAACCTATGATCAAACACTTTACTTTTTCTGCTTCCATATTATACTCTTTATTATTAATTACATTTATCATCTTAAATCAATTATCTCAGCCGTAGGGAAAGCTCTCTTATCAAACACAAACAGGCTGTCATCGTAACTCTTTCCCGTTTGATAGGAATTTATGAACACTACCACCGCATCTTTGCTCCCTCTCTGAACCATACTAAGCCTCAACGGGCGGAAAGAGCCTTTCTCTATATACAAGATAAGACACTGAATGTCCTGACTTCGCTTGGTGGCTGTCATTACCACTTTATAGGTTGTATTGTCCGAAGCATTGCCAATTTTGGCTACCTTCAGCTTATAATCCTGATTGTAGAGAGATAACCATGAATAAGGATTGATACTCTGCAATTCCTCCGGCGTAGGTTCGGAAACATTGATCTCATCACTGGAAGCGAGATAACTCCATTGCGTACGTCCATCAAACCACGTTTTCATGCCTTCCGTTTCCAATAGGAATTTATCGCCTTTCAAGCAAATGGTTCCGTTTGAATTGCCCTCAGGCGCGCGAACAGAGAATCCTATTTTCACTCCTCCCTCCCTACGAAAAGCATCCGCCGTACGGTCAAGTATATCTTTGGCATCCGGTTCTTGCGCTACCATCGGCAAAGCCAGACAGAGCATCCCAAGAATAAACAAAAGACTTTTGATTTTCATATAATTTAAACAGTGGTTTATTACAAATTGTTCAAACGCGCCTCCAAGTCCGTTATGTCCGTACAGAATACCTCACGCGCTTTACTGCCTTGTGCCGGGCCTACTATCCCGGCTTTCTCCAACTGATCCATTATGCGCCCCGCACGATTATACCCGATGGCAAACTTACGCTGGATGAGCGAAGTGAACCCTGCTGCTGATAAACAATCAGCTGGGCGGCATCTTCAAACAAGGGGTCAAGACGGCCCATGTCCACATCCCCCAAATCGCCGCCTGCGTTCTCGTCTACGTATTCAGGCAGATAGAAAGCCGTAGGATAGCCTTGCTGGCGGGCTATGAACTTTGTAATCTCTGCAACCTCCGGCGTGTCGATAAATGCGCACTGCACACGAACAGGATCAGCTCCCTGCAAGAACAGCATATCACCGCGACCAATGAGTTGATTGGCTCCCGGCCTGTCAAGGATAGTACGGGAATCCACCATCGCCGATACGCGAAAAGCGATACGCGCCGGAAAGTTGGCTTTGATCGTACCTGTAATGATATTCGTCGTAGGACGCTGCGTAGCGATAATCATGTGTATACCTACGGCGCGTGCCAACTGGGCGATACGCGCAATAGGCAATTCCACATCTTTACCGGCGGTCATAATCAAATCACCGAACTCATCAATTACCACCACGATATACGGCATGAACTTATGTCCCTTTTCCGGATTCAGACGGCGATTGATAAACTTCTCGTTATATTCCTTTATATTACGCACGTGTGCAGCCTTCAACAAGTCGTAGCGGGTATCCATCTCAACACAGATAGAATTCAGGGTTTGGACAACCTTCGTTACGTCCGTTATAATGGCATCCTCACCGTCGGGAAGCTTGGCAAGGAAATGGTGTTCGATAACTGAATAGATACTGAATTCCACTTTCTTCGGGTCTACCAATACAAACTTCAATTCCGCCGGATGCTTCTTATACAACAAAGAGGTAATAATGGCATTCAACCCGACAGACTTACCCTGACCGGTAGCACCGGCCACAAGCACATGAGGCATCTTGCACAGATCCACCATAAAGACTTCATTGGTAATGGTCTTGCCCAATGCAATAGGCAGATCATACGTAGACTCCTGAAACTTCTTGCTGCCAATGATGCTCTGACCGGAAACAATCTTCGGATTGGAATTAGGAACCTCAATACCGATTGTTCCCTTTCCTGGTATCGGAGCAATGATACGGATGCCCAGTGCAGACAAGCTCAATGCAATATCATCCTCCAAACCGCGTATCTTAGAAATACGGACGCCTTGTTCCGGCGTTATCTCATAGAGTGTCACCGTAGGGCCAACCGTAGCCTTGATAGTACTGATTTCAATGCCAAAGCTTCGCAGTGTATTGATAATCTTATCTTTATTGGCATTTTGCTCCGCCATATCAATCGTAGGTTCGGCATTGTCATAATGCTTCATCAGTCAATTGTAGGATAATGATAGTTCTCCAAGTCAAGACAAGGGTTATACGGTTCTATTTCAGGACCATGATATTCTTCATCTTCCACCGTCTCCACTTCAAACGTAGGCTCATTCCCCTCCTGTTGTCCCGATGCGGGAACAGCAGAAGCGACATCGGGCGACGAAGCTTCAATCGTCATGAGCACTTCACCCTCTTTGGCAGCCGCAGCTTTATTCTTTGGCACACCTCCCAAGTCGAGCATTATTTCATGGGCATCTTCTTCGTTATCTTCTTCACCGGCTTCTTCCAAGTGCCCGGAGAACTCTTCCTGCTCTACACCAGAAAGCTCTTCGGTCTCCGCAGGCTTTTTCTTCCCTCTCACCGTCCAAGAGTCCGTAAACTCCTCCGGTGTTTCGCCTGACTCTTCCTCCTTTTTCTCCTTACGTTTCAAAAAACTAAGGCTAAACAAGTTACGCAGCCAGATAACCGTACGTGCACTCAAATAAATGAGGAAGCAAATGGCAGTAACCAGCAATATCATCATACCCCCGGCACCCCCACCTGAGACACCAGCCAATTGCTGACATTATATCCATGCATACCGCCCAAATAAAGGAAAGAGTCCTTATATTGGTCAACGAACACGAAGCCAAAGAACACCGAGAACCAAATCAACAGCAACGAACATCCGATAAACCACTTCCATAAGCGCACCACGCGGACACGCATCAGCTTCAGTCCAGCCACCGCCAGGAACACCAGAATGAAAAAGGATGATATGCCGAAACAGTCGTTTATCAGGTAGCTGGCAAGCTGCGCTCCACGCGAACCTGCATAGTTCTTCACACCGTTATGTGTGGAAATCAAGTCCTGCGCATTACCGGAGTCTATAATACTTTGGTCGGCCGCCCCTGTAAAAAAGAACGACGAAAAAGCCAGCAACAGGTAAACCGAAAAGATTACCAATATCAAACCGACCACAAAATGAACAGTCTCATTCTTTAAAACGGCTACTGCTTTTCCTAAGAAAGAAATAGAACTCTCTGTATCTTTGGTTGTATTTTTCTTGACCATAAAATGTATTCCACTAATATCCGTATAATGACGCAAAAGTAACAAAAAAAAGCTTATGCGATAATGCTTTCAAACCTTTTTCGTACCTTTGCTCTGCGAAAATAGGCAGCACCTTAGCAAAATGCAAATAAATTTGCTTCTACATTCGGTTTGCACTATCTTTGCGTTCCAAATCAAGAAGATATGAAAAAAGAAAGTCAAGTGATATTCGACCGTAATGTTGTGGAATTTGTAACCGTAGCCGCCGAGTTCTGTAAGTTTTTGGAACAGACGGAAACAATCAAACGTTCCACATTCGTCGATACATCCTTAAAAATACTTCCCCTGCTTTATCTCAAAGCGTCCATGCTGCCCAAATGCGAGACAATAGGCAACGAAGCCCTCGAAACATTTGTGACAGAAGAAACCTACGAGATACTCCGTATGAATCTGGCAGGTCTACTCGCCGAAAAGGACGACTACCTGGATGTATTCGTATCGGACATGAAATACAGCGACCAGCCCATTACAAGAAACATCTCCGAAGATTTAGCCGACATCTATCAGGACATCAGAGACTTCATCTTCGTATTCCAACTGGGGCTTAATGAAACAATGAACGACTCGCTCGCAGTCTGCCGGGAGAACTTCGCCCTGTACTGGGGACAAAAGTTAGTAAACACCCTGCGTGCCCTGCATGACGTGAAATACAACCAGCCGGAAGACGAGGAAGAAAATCAAGACGAGGAAGACGAATAAACTTTAAACTATGATCATCAGAAGAAGTATAGATAAAGAAGAAGTGAAGGATATGCCGAAAGCACTCTTCCCGGGACAAATACACGTCGTACAGACCCTCAGGAAGCGGAGCGTGCTGTGGCCTACCTGAAAAAATGTCCCATACTGGCATTGACAGTGAAACGCGCCCGTCCTTCACCAAAGGGCAATCCCACAAGGTAGCCTTATTACAGGTTTCATCGGAAGAGCACTGTTTCCTTTTCCGTCTGAACCTCACCGGTTTGACTCTTCCGATCATCATGTTGCTTGAAAATCCCGGCATAACAAAAGTAGGACTTTCCCTGCGCGACGACTTCATGATGCTGCACAAGCGCGCCCCGTTTGAACAGCGCGCCTGTGTCGAACTGCAAGAATATGTCCGCACATTCGGTATCCAGGACAGAAGCCTGCAAAAAATATATGCCATCCTCTTCGGCGAAAAAATATCCAAGAGCCAACGCTTATCCAACTGGGAGGCCGAAATGCTGACGCTGTCCCAGCAACAATACGCTGCCACCGATGCGTGGGCGTGTCTCAACATATACAACCGGCTGCAGGAGCTGAAACGCACCGGTGACTTTGAAATGGCAATCGATGAAAGTTGCCGTACAACCGCATTATAACATTTCCACATCTTAATTATAATTATGTATAAAGTATATCTAAAGCCCGGCAAAGAAGAATCACTAAAACGTTTCCACCCTTGGGTGTTTTCCGGCGCCATCGCACATTTCGACGGAGAACCTGAGGAAGGAGAAGTGGTTGAAATCTATACATCCAAAAAAGAATTCATAGCAAAAGGACATTTCCAGATTGGCAGCATTGCCGTTCGTGTGCTTAGCTTCTATCAGGATGAAGCAATCGACGCCGACTTTTGGAAACGCAAACTCAGCATAGCCTATGACATGCGGCGCAGCATCGGCATCGCCGAAAATCCTGTTAACAACACCTATCGTCTGGTACATGGCGAGGGCGACAACTTACCGGGACTTGTGATTGACATCTACGCCCGTACTGCTGTCATGCAGCACACTCTGCCGGCATGCACCTCGACCGCATGGCAATAGCCGACGCCTTGGAGGTTATGGGAGATAAAATTGATAACATCTACTATAAATCCGAAACGACCCTCCCTTTCAAAGCCGATCTCTATCCGGAAAACGGCTTTCTGAAAGGTGGAAGTACAGACAATGTCGCCATGGAATACGGCTTGAAATTCCATATCGACTGGCTGAAAGGCCAAAAGACCGGTTTCTTTGTGGACCAACGCGAAAACCGTTCACTGTTGGAACGCTATGCCAATGGGCGCAATGTACTGAACATGTTCTGCTACACCGGTGGCTTTTCGGTCTACGCCATGCGTGGCAATGCCAACCTGGTGCACTCCGTAGACAGTTCTGCAAAAGCCATTGATTTAACAAACAAGAACATAGAGCTGAACTTTCCCGGTGACAGCCGTCATGCAGCCTATGCAGAGGATGCCTTCAAGTATCTCGACCGCATGGGTGACCAATACGACCTCATCATTTTGGACCCGCCGGCATTTGCCAAGCACCGCGACGCATTGCGTAACGCCCTGCAAGGCTACCGAAAACTCAATGTCAAGGCTTTCGAGAAGATCAAACCGGGCGGCATACTCTTCACTTTCTCCTGCTCGCAAGCCGTCAGCAAAGAAAACTTCCGTACAGCCGTATTCACAGCCGCCGCCATGTCCGGACGCAGTGTGCGCATCCTGCATCAGTTGACACAGCCTGCCGACCACCCCGTAAGCATCTATCACCCTGAAGGCGAATACCTGAAAGGACTTGTCTTATACGTAGAATAAACAGGGATACCTCAGTCCCATACCGAGGGTATCTCTGTATAGGACAGAGGTAGTCTCTGTATGAGACTGAGATACCTCGGTATAGAGCCTAGCCGGCAGACATAATTATCCAACCATAAAATCGCATCATATCCAAACGCCACTTATCATTCTAAGCGGCACTAATAAACCATGCAAAGAATTAAAACATGTTAATATATAGAAGAAAGCGAGCAAAAGACTATGTTATATAACATAAAACCACTTATCTTTGCACTGTGTTTTTCATGGTATTAGATTTAAGGTTAACAAAGATTGGCTGTCTGGGATAGATAGCCTTCTTTTTTTATATACACTTCTTGTTTTTCTGCCCGCTGCGTCGTACATTTGCACCTAATCATAAATTCACAAAATTCAAATAAGGCTAATATTATGAGCATTAAATTCCGACTCACAGCTATGCAGTTTCTTCAATTCTTTATTTGGGGAGCATGGCTCATCTCGTTAGGCGGCTATATGGGCGGCACATTACACTTTGAAGGCGGTCAAATCGGCGCAATCTTTGCAACTATGGGTATCGCTTCGCTTATCATGCCCGGACTCATGGGAATTATCGCCGACAAATGGATAAATGCCGAACGTCTGTACGGCACGCTTCATCTCATCGGTGCCGGTGCTCTGATTTATGCATCCACTGCCACCACATACAGCAATATGTATTGGGCAATGCTGCTCAACATGCTCGTGTATATGCCACACTGTCCTTGGCCAATACGGTTTCATACAATGCACTGGAACAGTACAAGCTGGACTTAATAAAAGACTTTCCTCCATACGGGTATGGGGAACCGTAGGTTTTATCTGCGCCATGTGGGCAGTGGACCTTACCGGATTTAAGACAGGGCCTGCACAACTCTACGTAGCAGCCATTTCGGCCATAGTCTTAGGACTTTACGCTTTCTCCCTGCCCGCCTGTCCGCCTGCCCGCAGTGAAGGAAAAACAATGCTCTCTGCTTTTGGACTCGACGCACTGGTACTTTTCAAACAGAAGAAAATGGCTATTTTCTTCTTGTTCTCCATGCTGTTGGGGGCAGCACTGCAAATTACAAATACCTATGGAGACCTATTCCTAAGCTCTTTTGCCTCAATTCCTCAATATGCAGATTCTTTCGGAGTAAAACACTCTGTCATTCTGCTATCCATTTCTCAAATGAGCGAAACATTATTCATTCTCGCCATACCTTTCTTCCTGAAACATTTCGGAATCAAGCGTGTGATGCTTATCAGTATGTTCGCCTGGGTATTCCGTTTCGGATTATTCGGTTTAGGCGATCCGGGCAGCGGTTTATGGATGCTCATCCTATCCATGATTGTATATGGCATGGCTTTTGACTTTTTCAATGTTTCGGGCTCATTGTTCACCGAAATGGAGGCTCATCCGAGTATTCGCGCCAGCGCACAGGGATTATTCTTTATGATGACAAACGGGTTGGGAGCAATCATAGGCGGATATGCCAGTGGCGCCGTAGTAGACGCATTCTCTGTATATGCACCCGGCGGCGGTCTGATAAGTCGTGAGTGGACACCTGTATGGCTTATATTCGCTGGTTATGCATTAGTTATTGGAATATTATTCGGAATCGTATTCCGTTACAAACATACAACGGAAAAGGAGACCGGTAAAGTAGTGGAATGACAGAATGAATAAAAAGAAAGTTGAACTGCAGGTATTGAACATTTCAAACAGCCAAGCGCAAGCCGGAGCCTACGCTATGGTGCTGGGCGAAATAAACGGCCCGCGGCAATTACCGGTCATCATAGGCGTAGCCGAAGCACAGTCCATGATGATTGAAATGAGAGGCATCACTCCGCCCCGTCCGTTGACGCATACCTTATTTGCATCCGTCCTCAAAGCACTGGGAGCAAACTTATTGCGCATCCTTATCTATAAGGTGGAGAATGGCATTTTCTATTCCTACCTCTACATGAAAACAGAAGAAACCATCCTGCGCATTGACGCGCGCACCAGCGATGCCATTGCGCTTGCTTTGCGTATGAATGCCCCTATCTTCATATATGACGATATCTTAGAAACCGAATGTCTGAAGACGGAACACAGCACTATCGCAAACGAAAATGAAGATACCGATAAAGAGGCCGCTTCCCCTAAAAAAACATTAGAGCAGTTGAAAGCCGCCCTCCAAAATGCCATAGACAAAGAGGACTATGAACGGGCTGCACAACTGAGAGACATTATCAATCAGCAAAAAAAACAATAAACAACCATGCACGTATTCTACACACCTGATATACAATCACATGCCGAATTACCTGAGGAAGAGGCTGCTCACGCCGTCCGCGTATTGAGACTACAAACCGGTGATGAAGTGACGCTGACCGACGGCAAGGGCAACTTCTATCGTGCGGAAATCAGTACCGCCACGAATAAGCGCTGCCTTGTCAACCTGCTCGAAACCATTCCTCAGACACCTTTATGGAGCGGGCATCTGCACATCGCAATGGCTCCCACCAAAAACATGGACCGCACCGAATGGTTTGCAGAGAAGGCTACCGAGATAGGTTTTGACGAACTGACTTTCCTCAACTGCCGCTTTTCGGAGCGCAAAGTTATAAAGACGGAACGCATCGCCAAAATACTTATTTCCGCCATTAAGCAATCTCTCAAAGCACGATTGCCCCAGCTGAATGAGATGACCGATTTTAATAAATTTATCAGCCAACCTTTCAACGGCCGCAAATTCATAGCCCATTGCTATGAAGGAGACAAGCCTTTATTGAAAGATATTGTTCGCAAAGGAGAAGATGCGCTGGTGCTTATCGGCCCCGAAGGCGACTTCAGCGAGGAAGAGGTGAAGAAAGCCATTGAAAACGGTTTTGAGCCTATCAGCCTCGGCCGTTCCCGGTTGCGTACTGAAACAGCTGCGCTCGTCGCCTGTCACATTTTGAATCTGCAAAACCAATAACACAATATGAAAAAGAGCATTTCCTTCCATTTACTGCCGGTTTTAGTGATGTTACTGTGTCTAAGTTCATGCAGCGAAACCACGAAAAAGACAGAATACACCCATTCCATTCCCTCCAATGTTACGGAAATGGCATCACTCGATGTAAAGAGCATCGTCAGTAAGGCCGGACTGAATGATGCAGCCAGCAAGGCCACTTTGCAAGAGCTGCTGGGAGCGCTTTTCGAAAACAAAAACGCCGCTCTGAAAGAAGAAGCTGAAACTCTGCTGCAAGATCCTGCCGAAAGCGGAATAGACTGGAGCGCCCCGGTCTACCTATTCAAAGCCCCTACCCTACACAGCACAGCGATAGCCCTGAAAATAGCCGATTTAAAGAAATTTGAAGCCATGCTCGAACTATTTGCCCAAGAGCAGCTATGTACCGTTCCGGTAAAAGTCCAAGGCTACCACAGCGTTGAAATTAAAGATGCTGGAGTATTGATAGCTTATAACGACGGCACTCTGCTTGGAGTTTACGGCGGAAGCTCGGAACAACTACAAAAATTGCAACCGGCTATCACTGCCCTCATGCAACAGCCCGCCGACAAAAGCATCCATGCAAACAAACATTTCACTTCAATGCTACAGCAAAAGGGAGATATCCGCCTGTTGGCAACTCCTGATGCCCTGCCCATGGATGTGCGTGGTGTACTGAACTGGCCGCATGGTACGCAACTACTGGGTTACGTCTTGTTTGAAAACGGCCGCATATACGCCACTCTGCAAAGTGCCGACTTCAAAGGAGATACCAAAGAGGACAACCAGCCCTTCCATCCCAAAAACTCACGAGAATTACAACAAGCCATGTTGAGTATGATGCATGGAAGACCTTTCAACATCTCATTGACCAGCGACGAATTGCTCACACTAAGTAACCTTCGTGTCCTCATGGAATATGCCTCGGATGAACCGGAAATCAAGAACCTCTATCAAATGATTATGAAAATAGAAGAGCTGAACCTACGGGGAGACAAGAACCGGACCAATTTTACAATAGTTCTGAATGAGAAAAAAGAGAATGCATTGAAACAACTTGTCGACTTTGCCAAGCTATTTGCAGGAAGTAACCCATAACTCATAATCAATGAATCGCATCCATTTACAGCAGACTTTACCTCAGGTTTTTGCCGGTCGTGACACTGTCACTTCACAGATATGGCACCAAACATTGTGTTCAGCAAGGGAAAGCGTTATTTAGTAGAGGCTGCTTCCGGTACCGGCAAATCGTCTTTATGCAGCTATATCTATGGATATCGTCAGGACTATCAAGGTATCATCAATTTTGATGAACAGAATATCCGTTCATTATCTGTCAATGAATGGGCAGATATAAGGAAACATTCACTCAGTATTCTTTTTCAAGAGCTTCGTATTTTCCCCGAATTGACAGCTCTTGAAATGTATTATTAAAGAATCGCCTGAACGATTATAAAAAGAAAAAAGAGATTATCGCTCTCTTCGAAGCAATCGGTATTCCCGATAAAATCAACGAAAAGGCCGGCATGCTTTCTTTCGGGCAACAACAACGGGTCGCTTTTATCCGCAGCCTTTGCCAACCGTTCGATTTTATCTTCTTAGATGAGCCTATCAGCCATTTAGATGACGAAAACAGTGCTATAATGAGCCAACTACTCATGGAAGAAACAGAAAAGCAGGGAGCCGGAGTTATTGTTACGTCTATTGGAAAACACTTGGAACTGCCATATGACGAGACTCTCCGGCTATAATTCATAAATTACAAATCATAAATCAAAAAATGAACAGACTTGTTTGGAAGCTCCTTCGCCAGCATATCAGTGTAGGCCAGTTGACAGGTTTCTTTCTGGCCAACCTCTTCGGCATGATGATTGTACTGTTGAGCATACAATTCTATCAAGATGTGCTCCCTATTTTCACGCAGGGAGACAGCTTTATGAAAAAAGAATATATCATCGCTACCAAAAAAATCAGTACCCTCGGCAGCCTTACCGGAAAAAGCAACACTTTCTCCCCAAAAGATATTGAGGAAATGAAAGAACAGCCCTTCACCGAAAATGTAGGAGTTTTTACCCCCTCTTTATTCAAAGTATCTGCCGGATTAGGCATGCAGAAAGCCGGAATACATCTTTCCACCGAAATGTTTTTTGAGTCTGTACCCGATGAATACGTAGATGTCAACCTCGATAAATGGCTTTTTGACAAAGAGACCCGAGTTATCCCTATTATCATTCCTCGCAACTACTTGAATCTCTATAATTTCGGCTTTGCACAAAGCCGAAGTCTTCCGAAACTCTCTGAAGGGCTTATTAGCATGATACAGATGGACATCACATTGCGTGGCAACGGACGTGTGGAACAATTCAAAGGGCAGATTGCCGGTTTCTCCAACCGTTTGAATACAATTCTTGTTCCTCAAACATTTATGGACTGGGCTAATATAAGCTTTGCCCCCGGTAAAGTTGCTCACCCCTCCCGTCTCATCGTCGAAGTAAAAAACCCTACCGACACTGCCATCAGCGACTACTTCCGGCAGAAACATTATGAAACCGAGGGTGACAGCCTGGATGCCGGAAAAACGACTTATTTTCTACGTCTCATCACCGGTATTGTCATGGGAGTAGGATTATTTATCAGCATATTGTCTTTCTACATCTTGATGTTAAGTATCTTCCTACTACTGCAAAAGAATACCGTAAAACTGGAGAACCTGCCTTTGATAGGATACACCCCCAAGCAAATAGCGCTTCCCTACAATATTCTGACAGTTAGCCTGAACCTCTTGGTATTGACGCTGTCTGTCGGCGGAGTTACATGGCTGCGCAGTTACTATACAGAGATCATCAGTACACTATTTCCGCAAATAGAGACAGGAACACTACTTCCATGCTGGATAGTGGGATGCGCTTTGTTCCTTGCTGTTTCTTTACTGAATATCATACTGATACACAGAAAAATCGCAAGCATTTGGAAAGGTAAGCAAACATACCGATATTAGAACCCACGAATTACCGGTGCTGACTCATATACTCTTTTGGTGACATTCCGTATTTCTCCCGGAACGAACTGGAGAAATGAGACAAGTTGGTATATCCTGTGGCATAGGCTATCTCCGAAATAGTGAGTTTATGGTCTTGTGCCAACAAAGCAGCAGCCTGTTGCAAACGGATATTCTTGATGAAATCGCGTGTGGAAAGATTTGTCAGCTCTTTCAGCTTGCGGTGCACATGCACCCGGCTCAACCCGACTTCGGAAGCGAGCATTTCAACATTCAGTGCAGGATCATCCAAATGTTCGTTCACCACTTTCATAATCTTGTCCATCAATATCTCGTCACTGGACTTCATAGTGATTTTTTCCATTTTATCTTCCTGCTGTTGTGCCCCGCTGAATTTATTACGCAACAACCTGCGATTATTTATCAGGTTAGCAATGGTCTTTTTCAGTAATTCCGTATTGAAGGGTTTCACCATATAAGCATCCGCACCCGTCTCCATGCCTTCCAAAGTGTCCTCCGGTTTGGACTTGGCTGTCAACAAGATTACAGGGACATGGTTTACGTTGGTATTCTGCTTTATCTTCCGGCACAGAGTAAGCCCGTCCATTTCAGGCATCATAACATCGGAGATAACTAAATCAGGAGTATCACGCAAGATCAAATCATATGCCTCCTTACCATTACTGCAGGTCTCCACTTTGTATTCATCCGATAATTCAGATTTCAGATAAGCCTTGATTTCATCCTCATCCTCCACAACCAATACCCGTAAGCGTGTTTTTGATTTCATATTGGTTTTAGATTCCTCCTCTTCTTCTTCGGCAACCAACCCTTCCAGTTTCGCCAAAACAGGCTTTTCAATAGTATGGAACATCGCTGTTTCTTCATCTACTGTTTCCAACTCATCAGTGCGCAAGTGCGCCGATCCCAACGGTATACGTATAATGAAACGGCTTCCGGAAGCATCTTCCTGTTTTCGGCAAAAATCTCACCATGATGTAACTGCACTAATAAATGAGACAAGTGCAAACCGATACCGGTACCAAAATTTGACTTTGTTACGTCATTATCTATTTGATAGAAACGTTCGAAAATACGTTCTATTTTATCCCTGTCGATACCGATACCGCTATCCGTTATCACAATTTCAAAATACTCGCGCAACGCATCCCGCCGCGTAGCATTCTGACCTGTTGTCAGACTGATCTGTATCTCTCCTCCATCCGGAGTGTACTTAAATGCATTGGAAAGGATATTCATCAATACCTTATCAAAATTATTCAAGTCTATCCACACTTTTAGCTGCGGCATCTCATGTTCAAAAGTAAAATGGATATTTTCTTTATGAGCCAAATACTCAAAAGTCTGCATTACATCATTGATAAACCCTACCAAATCTGTTTCACGAAACTTTAGGAACATCTGCCCCTTATCCAGTTTACGAATATCCATCAGCTGATTAATCAACCGCAGGATACGTTGAGAATTACGATAAATCATCAGATACGTCTTATGCAGCTCTCTGTCTTTCTTTTCCGCCAGTAATTTTTCCAATGGATTGATTATAAGCGTCATAGGAGTTCTTATTTCATGGGATATATTGATAAAGAACTGCAATTTCGCTTCATTGAGTTGCTCGGCATGCTCCCTCTTCATCATTTCACGACGATGCCGTATACGGGACCGGATATAGTTCACAATGCCCAATACCAGCAATCCGAGTAAAACAGCGTAAATACAATATGCCCACCAAGCCTGATACCAAGGAGGAGTAATTACAATCTTTATCGTGCACGCTTCCGAGTAATTGCCATAATTAAGTGCGCGCACACGAAAAGTATACTTACCTGGCAGTAAATTATTATAAGTCACGCGATTATCACCAGGTTCGGAGCTGAGCCATTGTGAACCCAACTCATCAATCTTATATTGATAGGATATCTGCTCGGGATTGTTATACTGCAATGTCGAAAAAACGATACTGAATGTATTATCCTTATAAGACAGCCGGAACTTTTTAGCATCCTGCACCGAAGTAGAGATTACCGGCTTCCCTCCTGAAAGAGTATTCTTATGTACAGGCTTATTGAATATATAAAAATCAGTAATCCATACCTTAGCTTCTTTTGAAGTATTGCCTATGTTTTCCGGAAGAAAAGACGTAATACCATTAACACCGCCAAAGTATATCTTTCCGAACTTGTTCTTGTAGAAAGCACCATGAGTGAATTCATTGCCTTGCAACCCGTCTCCCGAATAGTAATTAATAAAGCGATTATTGTTTATATCATACCGGCTGATCCCCATGTAGGTGCTAATCCAGATGTCATGCTGGAAATCTTCGCTAAGCCCGCAAATCACATTACTAGGTAAACCGTCTGCCATTGTAAACCTCTCCAGCCTATTCGTCTTTTTATCAAAACAATATAGTCCATCTGTTGTACCGGCCCAAATCTTACCCGAAAAATCTTCTTGGATAACATAACCCACACAACCGGGAATCAATGTGTTAACCTTTTTATAATTAATAAAACTCTCCGTCGACGGATTAAAACAGCTTACTCCTTTATAATGCCCCAACCATATCAGTCCTTCGCTATCACAATATATATAGTTCACCCAATCATTAGCAAGCTCATTCCTTTTTAAATCATTGGTTTCATCTTTAGAAGATTCATAATGCTTTAAATCTCCGGTCTTCAAGTTATATCGGTAAAAGCCAGCGCCTAATGTCCCGATATATAAGTTTTTCTGTTTTGTCTTCTGTTATTTGAAAATACGCTTTCATCATCAATAGGCAAAAGATATTCACAGTCCCCGGTTCTCCGATTGAACTTAGCAACCCCACGCGTATAAGAACCAAACCATAGGTTTCTGTCTGTATCTTCATAAATACACATTATCGTACTAGCCACAGAACGGGCAGCATTTCCCGGTTGATAATGCCTCAACCTTTTTCCTTTTGCATCCAGCTCGTATACCCCCTCATTGTCTGCACCAATCCATAAATGGTCATTGCTATCTTGAAAAATAGACATGATACATCCTTGTCCGATAGGATTATAATAAATGGACTTGTGCCCATAATATTCAAAAGGATTTTCTTGTTTCGGTATCAAAACGATCCCTTTCTGAAATAATCCCAACCATAAATTATCATCCTTATCTTCCAAAATTGTATGAATCTTTCCATCCGAAAAATTTATTGGAGCTGAATTAATGGTATAATCTTCCAACTCTCCCTTTGCAGGATTATACATTTTTAATCCCTGTCCATCAGTACCAACCAATAACCGGTCATTCACCAACGACATGCAACGAACAGATAAAACCTCATTCCCTATATAAGGAACAAGAGTAAAGTTATTCTCCTTTCTATTGTAACGTGATAGCCCTTGCTTTTTAGTACCTACAAAAAGATTTCCCTGCTCATCCTCTATTATGGTAGTAATATTGTTATCGGCAAGAACCGGATCTTTGAAAATACGCACTTCCTTCGTTGCAGGCATATAACAAATCAGTCCATTTCCATAAGTTCCTATCCAAATATTGTAATAAGAGTCCTCATAAAAACAGGATTGAAAATTGTAATTAGACTGTTTCAGAAGATCATCTACAGAAACAGCCTGCGTCTGCCGCTCATCCAGACGAAACATGCCTTGACCGGTAGTTGTCATCCAAATTTCCCCATTATGTAATTCCTGCATCTGTGTTATATGCGGAAACACCCGCTTACCGGCGCGAAACATTGGAATTTCCAGAAAGGTATCTGTCTCACGATCATACTTCATCAGCCCATCAATACAGCCTATCAGCAAATTACAACGACTATCCTCAAATAATGTACGCACATAATTATTTTGATAGAAGACGAATCAGCAGAAACATGCCGGTAATTGGTAAAACGTAAACCGTCGAACTTATTTAGCCCATACTCAGTTGCAACCCAGACAAAACCTTGCTTATCCTGAAATATTTGATTTATCAAGCTACTGGACAATCCCATATCTGTGGTATAGATCTTCCCTGTCTGCGCCCCAACACCTTGAGCTATACAACACAAGCATATTACGAGTATCTTCCAAACGCATCTTTTCATAGTTTCTTCTTTTTATTAGATACAAAAGTGCGACAAAGATAAACAAAAAGCAATTTATTCCGCAACTATATACTTCATTGTACCAACGATTGTGTATAACAAAGTAGATAGTTGCAAAAAACATGGGCAAAGCTCAAGCCCTATGTCAGTGAAAGCATATTTAATGAGGTATCCGAAAAACTGGATATTCAGAAGAATGACGCCGAATGGTGGAGAGATGCTTGTGTAGGCTATTTCCAAACTTTCTCCAACAAAGAGCTTCCTGCAGGTGTAAGACCTCTGAACACCCCCATTGATTCCCTAATGAACAGCAGAGTGAAATCCAATCGCTACGGTATGCCTTACCATGATGAAAATCACAAGCCTATCATTATCAAACGTAGTTAAAAACATCTCACCCATGTACAGAACATCCTGTGCATGTAGAATGTTTAAAAGGATTAAGAACATTTTCATACCTTTTCTTGCAAACAGTAAGCAAAGGTAAGGGGCTATCCGTCGGACAGCCCCTTTTTATAAATGTTTTGTGTTTGTCTATATAGGCATTCTCAATAGCCCTAATCAATGTTTATAACTAACCTATTATCTCAAAAAGTCCTGAAAACATCCTCCAAGTTTATTCCAATATCTTTTTTATAAAGTCTTTCGGCTGATAATCACGATCGAAGAGCAAAGCATAATCCTTACGGCCTCTCACAGGGAAACCGTTCTTCCAAGAATCACCGTCACTTACCCCCCAGGCAGTTACACGACTCACAAAATCGGAATGTTTAATGAAGAGATTTAAGAAATCAGACATACGATTGTTCCATTGTTGGGAAACGCTATCGGGCAAAGATTCCGGATAGGGATTCAGCATCTTTTTATACGCAACCGTATCGGATACATTGGCAGTACGTTTCAAGGTAGGCAATGCAGACATATCCCATTCTGTTATCATTACCTTAGCTCCGGTAGAAGCATAAGCAAGCATACTCTCCTCAAAATCTGTCAAAGAGGGGTAATCCAGACCGACATGGCCCTGCATACCGATAGCATCGACACGAAGTCCTTTCGATTTCATGTCATTTACAAGCTTCACAACAGTTGCACGCTTCCCTGCTTCATGCATATTATAGTCATTATAATATAATTCGGCTTCAGGATCAGCCTCATGCGCATACTGGAAAGCGAGAGGAATAAATTCTTCTCCCAAGATTTCATAGAACTTACTCTTACGATAAGAACCGTCTTCAAGGATAGCCTCGTTAACAACGTCCCAGCCCTTAACACGTCCTTTATAGCGGCTGACAATAGTCGTGATATGATCTTTCAACCGTTGCTTCAGCACCTCCGGAGCAACATTATTGCCATCCTTGTCAACACAGAACCAGGGAGCAAGTTGAGAATGCCAAACCAAGCAATGACCGATTATGTACATTCCATTGTCTTCACCAAATTTCACGAATTCATCTGCCTGACTGAAATCGTAACGGTCTTCCTCCGGATGAATAGTCTGGCACTTCATACAGTTCTCTGCAACAACCGAATTAAAGTGGCGTTTTACGATCTTAACTGCCGCGGTATCCACACCAGAAGATTGGCGGGTATTCAGTGCCACACCTACCAAAAATTTATCACCCAACACTCCTTTCAAAGAAGCATCATTTTCCGTCGTAACATGAGTAGTGCACGAGCTTAAAGCCAAGCTCGCCAACACTGCCAATAGCGTTTTTCGGTTTTTCATGTTAGTTCTTAATTTATAATTATTATTCAGATAGTAATTTTCAAATAGTTTATTACCAATTATCAGTCTAAAAGGCGATGCCAGCAATCCTTCTTTATTGCACAGATTGGCATCCTCCGGATTATTACTCCAAGCATAACGTACTGCCACCGGATTCTTCACAAGCTCACTGCTCACCACTACTTTATTGCCACGTATCACAGCATCCGCCCACACAAATTTTCGGTCTTCACCCGCAATGGCAAAATGCTTAAGCTCCTTCCCCTTACAAGTCAGTCCACGACCTGTTTCAGTAAAAGTCAGAATTATTTTATCCCCTTCCACTTTCATTTCCTTATACAAAGGGCCGGAAGCAGTAACTTTTTCTCCATACACAAGTCTACGGGCTCCCAGGAAAAGCCGCTGTGCAACCGCTTTCTTATTCAAAGGATGTATGTCATTCCATTCGCCCACATCATAAGTTACCGCCAATGCAGTATGTGTACATTCAATGCTGTTTTAAACTGAGCCTCACGTATTCTTGCCCACCCACTATCGGAAGGTTTATCACTCTTCTCCATATAATTGGGTAATTGCACCAGTAAGAAAGGCATATCAGGCATTTTCCAAAGCTCCCGCCAGTTCTGAATCAAAGCCTCCAATAAAGAAGCATACGTCTGCGAACGACCGGAATTACTTTCGCCTTGGTACCAAATGGCACCTTTCACCTGATAATTACTAATCGGATGGATCATTCCATTATAGAGTCCGGAACCTGCCTTCTTAAGATTCTTAAGTTTCCCGGCATATTTCATCACTTCATTCTGATTAATACCTATCTTATATTTCCATGTACCGGTAAGATCTACCTCTGCATCATCCCCTACGATCTTATACTTTTTATCTTTTACAAAACCGCCATTGGAAGAATTAGCTGTAAGTCTTACGGCTATCACATTTTCACCTTGTGTCAGAACTCCTGCCGGAATATCATATTTACGAGGAGGGTAAGTGTAGGAAGTGAAACCAACGAAAGTCCCATTCACAAAGACAGAATCACTGTCAACCATCCTTCCCATATAAAGGCGCGCATGTCTTCCCACCATTGATTCGGGAACACGAAACTCTTTTCTATACCATATAGTACCTTTTATACGGATACCATTCTCCTGCCAATATCCCGGCACATCCATTGTTGCCCAATCTGTGTCATCAAACTTCTTCTGTTGCCAACTGCCTGCTCCCTTATCTTGCTGTGCCAATTTCATACTGTCCAAAGCAGCCTTATCAAAACAAAGCTCCGGGAATGTTTTCAGATGTTCCTGACTTATCCAGCTTTCTATGGCAGAACCTCCTAAACTGGAAACCAACATTCCTACAGGTACTTTATATTTATTGTATGCCTCTTGAGCAAAGAAATATGCCAATGAGGTCCAGTTCAACACATCGGAAGCTATGCCCGAATACCAACCGGCATTACCCGCGATTTCATCTTTCAGTTCTCCTACCGAATTCTGCGTAGGTACTTTATAATGCCGTATCATGTGATTGTTAGATACATTAATTTCAGGGAACATCTCCGTCAGACGTGCAATAGGAGTTTCCTGATTGGACTGGCCGGAACAAAGCCAAACATCCCCCACCAGAACGTCACGAATAGCAAGTTCATTCACTTCCAAAAGAAAAGGGCCGCCTGCCTGCTGCGGCGGCAGAAGAACCAACCAATTTCCCTTTGCATCAGCTTCCGTATTATAATGCTTTCCCCGAAAACGTACGGTTACTTTCTCTCCGGGAGAAGCCCAGCCCCATATTTTTAATTCCGTATCACGTTGCAACACCATTCTGTCACTTACCAAACGAGGAAGTCTGACTTTAGCCGAAAGCGGCAGCGAAGCCGTACAAGCCAACAAAACAAGGCTAACAATAAAAAATATCTTTTTCATATTTGTATTAGAATTATTTACAGGTCAAAATTAGACAATCCTTCTGATACGGACCACCAAGTACGTAACACTTTCTTTAATCGGGATTACAAGTTCACCCTCAATGTTACCTTTTCTTTTTTCTATGTAACACCCCCATTAAAATTCATCATATCAGCGCCTCAAACCGCAGAATATATTGTCTTATAACAACTGTAAATTTCAGCCAGATGTTTTTCCAAATTTTATAATCCATGATCCGATTTCAAAAACAGCATCCACAAATGCAGCATCCAGATGCTTCATAAAGCTTAAAAGCTACAAATAAAACATATCATAGTGAAGAATGTAACATATAAAACAAAAGATGTAACATACAACAAGTTTTGTGATACATATTCTAAAGTAAATTAAAAAGTAGTTGACTACCTTTGTAAAGTTTCATCAAACAGCCTATTTGAGAACTATATGAAGAAATTAATTCTATTTTTTAATTTTAAACTGTTTAGCCATTGAATACATCATTGGTCAAAACAGTTTTTTACAAAAACAAGGAACCGCCACTCAGCTAGTAGTGCATGGAATGCCTTTCCTTATATTAGGAGGAGAATTAGGCAATTCATCTGCTGCTTGTCCGCAAGATATCGAACGTATTTTCCCGAAACTTAAAAAGATGGGCTTGAACACCGTATTGGTTCCCGTCTATTGGGATCTGACAGAACCGGTTGAAGGACAATTCGACTTCACGCTTACAGACAAAGCACTGCAACAAGCACGAGAGAATGATCTCAAAATTGTTTTTTTATGGTTCGGTGCCTGGAAAAATTCAATGAGTTGCTACGCACCTTTGTGGTTTAAAGAAAACCACAAGAAGTATCCACGTGCATATACCCAGAGCGGAAAGCCTCTTGAAATAGCCAGCGCTTTTTCCGAGGCTGTATACGAAGCCGATCATCGTGCATTTTCCCAATGGATGCAACACATAGCAACGGTCGACAAGGAGGAAGGCACAGTGATTATGATACAAATAGAAAATGAAATCGGCATGCTGGAAGATGCTCGTGACTATTCACGTGAAGCCAATAAGATATTCAACGCTCCTGTACCGGCTGAATTCATGACCTATCTACAGAAAAACAAAAAGGCGCTTCATCCGCAAATGTTGAAAAAATGGGAAAGTCAAGGATGTAAAAAGCAAGGCAATTGGCAAGAAGTATTCGGGGCAGACATCTACACCGATGAAATCTTCATGGCATGGCACTATGCCAAATATGTGGAAGGACTGGCACAAACAGCCCGTTCCATCTATAACATCCCACTATATGTCAATGCGGCAATGAACAGTAGAGGGCGCAAACCGGGTGAATATCCCTCCGCCGGTCCTTTGGCACATTTAATTGATGTATGGCATTGCGGAGCACCCAGCATCGATATTCTTGCACCCGACCTGTATGATAATGGATTCACAGACTGGGTAGCACAATATAAGTTACACAACAATCCTTTGTTCATTCCGGAGATCCGTCTGACAGATAATAACAGTGTCCGGGCATTTTATATTTTTGGCGAACACGATGCCATTGGCATTAGTCCATTTTCAATAGAAGACGGTTCCGACTCTCCTAACTCGCCATTAGTCCAAAGCTATGCCAAATTAACGGAGTTAATGCCTTTACTCACCAAATATCAGGGTAAAGGATTAATGAAAGGGTTACTTTTTGACAGTGAAAACAAAGAACGCATCATCGCAGATGATGATTTGACCATAACCGCCCGACATTTCTTCACTCTCCCTTGGGATTCACGCGCCACAAATGGCAGTATATGGCCCGAAGGCGGCGGTATTTTATTAAAGCTCTCTAAAAATGAATATATCGTAGCCGGTAGTGGCATCGTTCTGGAATTTGCCAAAACGTCAGAAAAGCAAACGATTGAAAAACAAAAGCAGTTGGGAGAAGACGGATTTGCTTTGAAAAATGACCAAATAAAAACGAAACATGACAAGTTCAAAGGAATGCGTTGCGGCATCGGATATGTGGATGAAGTTAAAGTAGACAAAGACGGCAAGCTTCATTATGTCCGTCGGCTCAATGGAGACCAGGATCATCAAGGGCGCCATGTACGCATTTCCGTAGGAGACTTCAAGATATTACATGTACAACTGTACGAATATCAATAAACATGACAGATTCTTTTGAATTTGGCAATATTACAGAGAAGATATGAAAAGTTTGATTTATGATAAAATTAGGTTAGGAGTGGCAGTGCTACTTTACCTTTGCGCTACCTCATGGGCAGATGCAAAGGTAAAGTTACCTGCTTTAATTTCAGACGGAATGGTGCTGCAGCGCGAACAGTCGGTCAAAGTATGGGGTACAGCGGATGCAGGCGAAAGTATCACCGTAAAGTTTCAGAAAAAGAGCTATCATGCTACCGCTGATGTCAACGGACGCTGGAGCATTATGCTGCCACCGTTGAAAGCAGGCGGTCCTTTCCCAATGCAAGTCAACGACATCAAACTGAATGACATTTTAGTAGGCGATGTATGGCTCTGCTCAGGACAGTCAAACATGGAACTGCCTGTGAGACGGGTAATGGATATGTTTTCTCAAGAAATACTCAGCTATAACAATGAGAAAATACGACATATCCTCATACCCCAGGAATACAATTTTCACGCGCCTCAAGAAGAGCTCTCCGCAACAGGCTGGAAGACGCTGACGCAAGAAAATGTGATGGATTTCTCCGCCCTTGCCTATTTCTTTGCCAAAGAGATGTACGAAAAGACCGGCATACCAGTGGGGCTCATCAACTCCAGCTGGGGAGGTACTCCCGTAGAAGCATGGATAAGTGAAGAAGGGTTGAAGGAGTTCCCTTTATATATCAACAGTAAACGTCTGTATGAAGATGATGCCTATTGCAGCCACATCAAGAAATTAGAGGGTGAGAACTTCTACCGTTGGAACCTGTCGCTCTATCGCGGTGATGCAGGCCTGCACGAATCCATTCCCTGGTATGCAGCCAATTACGATGACAACAGTTGGCAAACAGTAAATATGTTTTCACAATCATGGGGCAACAACGGTCTGAACCCGATTGGCGGTTCCCATTGGCTACGCCAAGACATAGAGATACCGCAATCATGGAACGGTAAAGAAGCCACATTGCGTTTAGGCTGTATTGTGGATGCCGATTCCGTATATGTGAACGGAGTATTTGTCGGAACCACCGGTTACCAATATCCTCCCCGTATCTACCGGATACCTGCCGGTGTATTGAAATCCGGGAAAAACAATGTGACCGTCCGAATCGTCAGCAACGGCGGACAACCGAGTTTCGTACAGGAAAAACCATACAAAATTATCTGCGGCAACGAAGAAGTCAATCTGAAACAGGAATGGAAATACCGGTTAGGAGCTCCCATGCCACCCGCTCCGGAGATGATGTTCTTTTGGTACAAACCGGTATGCCTATACAACGCCATGATAGCTCCACTGCAAAACTATTCCATACGGGGCGTGCTATGGTATCAAGCGAATCAAACGTATCACGCCGAAATGAATATGTGGCACTCTTGTCGGCAATGATTGCCGATTGGCGCCGTACATTCAACCAGTCCGAACTGCCTTTCCATATTGTAGAGCTGGCCGATTTTCTGTCGAAAGACGATCTTGACGGTCGGAGAGCTTGGGCGGAAATGCGTCAGGAACAAGCCAAAGCGGCCGCTGTCAATTCCAATACTTATCTCATACGTAACAGTGACCTGGGAGAGTGGAATGACATTCACCCGCTTGACAAAAAGACTTTAGGCAAGCGTGCAGCAGAAAGTGTATTGAGTAACACAAAACAATGACACACCTTTTTTAAATAATGATCCAACTAATAAAAATTTAATAGAATGAATACACTTAACCAAAAAGTGTCCATAGCCGAAAAGATCGGTTATAGCCTCGGAGATTGTTCAGCGAACTTTGTGTTCCAGATGATGATGATTTACCAGACTAAGTTCTATACAGACGTATTTGGTCTGGAAGGAGCTGTTGCCGGTAGTGTAATGTTGTTAGCGCGTATTGTAGACGCCTTTGTAGACCCTACGGTGGGAATTCTGTCCGACCGCACAAAGTCCAAATGGGGTAAATATCGTCCATGGGTTCTTTGGACAGCTCTACCTTTCATGGTGTTTTACATTTTGGCATTTTACAATCCGGGCATTGAAGACAAAGGACTTGTGGCGCTGTACGCAACAATCTCTTACACCTTATTGATGACTCTGTATTCATTCAATAACACTCCTTATGCTTCATTGGGAGGTGTCATGACAAGTGACATTAAAGAGCGTAACAGCATAACCAGTATACGTTTTGTGGCAGCCACTATCGCACAATTCATCGTACAAGGCCTAACACTGCCGTTGGTCAGCAAGTTTGCCGGTGAATCCGGTGACAAAGGCCATGGGTGGCTTTGCACAATATCGTTGTTTGCCGTCATCGGTCTGGTATTCCTCGTCATTACTTTCTTTTCCGCACGTGAACGCATTACACCGCCGATCAGCCAAAAGACAGATACCAAACAAGATATTAAAGATGTTTTCAAGAACATACCATGGCGGGCTATGTTCATTCTGACATTATTCATATTTACGACCCTTGCCATGTGGGGAAGCGCAATGAACTATTATTTCGAGAACTATGTAGACGCCGGTGCGCTTTATGCTTTCCTTGACAAGATAGGCTTAGTGGCCACTGAAGCCGGAGACGGAATAGGATACAGCATATTAAATGCTTTCGGATTAATAGTCAGCAGTCCGGACAAAGCATACGAGGTAGGTTTTGGCGTATTCAACATGCTGGGTGCATTGGTTCAGTTCTTTGGCGTAATCCTGCTTTCCAGTTTCCTGGCAAACCGTTACGGAAAGAAGCGCGTATTCATCATTTGCCTTGCGCTGACTGCACTGTTCACAGCCTTCTTCTATTTCCCCAACGAAACAGATGTAGAGACGATGTTCGTGCTGAACTTCCTCAAGAGCCTTGCATATGCCCCGACAGTGCCTCTGCTGTGGGCCATGATTGCCGATGTAGCCGACCATTCAGAATATGTCAACCACCGGCGTGCCACAGGCTTCGTCTTTGCCGGAGTTGTCTTTGCATTGAAAGCCGGTCTGGGCATCGGTGGCGCCATATTGGGGTTCCTTCTTTCCGGTTTCGGTTATGTGTCGGGAGCAGGAACGGAGCAGACAGACTCTGCCATCCAAGGCATCCTGCTTTCATCCAGTTTGATTCCTGCTGCGACATTCTTTGTAGGCGTTATCGCCTCTACTTCTATCCCATTACCAAAGAGTATAACGAACGTATGCAGGCCGAACTGAAAGAACGGAGAAGCAAAGCAGACTATTAAAAGTTCAGCAGCAATGCAAATACAGGCAAGTAATAATTCAAATTCTATAAAAAATAATTCAATAACTTATAACTAAATTCTGATTCACCATGAAAAAAGAAATGAGATACTTAGTTCCGGGAGATTATATGGCAGACCCTGCCGTACATGTTTTCAACAACAGAGTTTACATCTACCCCAGCCATGACTGGGAAAGCGGTATCGAAGAAAACGACAATGGCGATCATTTCAACATGAAAGACTATCATGTTTTCTCCACCGACGACATTATGAACGGTGAAATCAAAGACCATGGAGTAGTCCTTCAGGTGGAGGACATACCTTGGGCAGGCCGCCAGTTATGGGACTGCGACGTAGCCCGGAAAGACGGAAAATATTATATGTATTTCCCCCTGAAAGACCAAAACGATATTTTCCGCATCGGTGTAGCTGTCAGTGACAATCCGGAAGGACCGTTCGTTCCTCAAGCCAATCCGATGAAAGGCAGTTACAGCATCGACCCTGCATCCTGGATAATGGAGACGGTGATTTCTACATGTATTTCGGCGGTCTGTGGGGTGGCCAGCTGCAACGCTATCGCGACAATAAAGCTTTGGAATGTGCCGTTTTGCCCGAAGGCGACGAACAGGCTCTCCCCGCTCGTGTGGCCAAACTCAGCAAAGATATGCTGGAATTTGCAGAAGAGCCGAAAGCCGTTGTCATTCTGGATGAGAATGGCAAACCTCTGACGGGAGGCGACAATGAACGCCGTTTCTTCGAAGCCAGTTGGATGCACAAATACAACGGCAAATATTATTTCTCCTACTCCACCGGCGATACGCACCGCTTGTGTTACGCCATCGGCGACAATCCTTACGGACCTTTCACCTATCAGGGTGTCATCCTCACTCCGGTAGTGGGTTGGACCACGCACCATGCCATTGTAGAGTATAAAGGAAAATGGTATCTGTTCCACACGACTGTGTGCCTTCCAATGGAAAGACATGGCTCCGCAGTCTGAAAGTCTGCGAACTGGAATATGACGCCAATGGCAGAATAATCACTATCGAAGGACAATAATCCGATGCACCAAGATGCCAATGTGCCGCTGACATACTTGCGGCATAAAGGCCATTCATCAACTTGTAAGTTTAATGACATGAAATACAGAATATTTTCGCTTTTCTATATTGCAATAGTATTCGTTACCCAAATGGCTGCCGAAGACGGTAGCCATTTGTGGCTTCGACTACCGGCCAATGCCCATGCCGAAATTTCCGCCCCCCGCCAATCACCTACGCTAAACATAGCTGTCGAAGAGTTGCAGCAAGCATGGAAAGGAGCCCCTGTCCGGCTCGTTATACAAAAGGACAAACAGTTGCAACCGGAAGGTTTCCGCATCCGGCATGAAGATAATAAGATCACCCTCACATCTCCCACCGAAACAGGATTGCTCTATGCCGCCTATCACTTGCTCAGGATGCAAGAGACCGGGCAGAACGTGGTTGAGGCTCAAACAACAGAGAATCCCGCCTACAACCTGCGCATCCTCAACCATTGGGACAATATGGACCGCACCGTAGAACGCGGTTACGCAGGACAATCACTTTGGAATTGGGAAGAACTGCCGAATACACTGTCCGACAGATATAAGGAATATGCCCGCGCAATGCTTCCATCGGCATCAACGGCACTGTGCTGAACAACGTAAACGCTTCCCCCAAAATCCTTTCTGCCGAATACTTGCAGAAAGTAAAAGCATTGGCAGATATTTTCCGCCCGTACGGACTGCGTGTGTACCTCTCCGTTAATTTTGCATCCCCTATGGCTCTCGACAGTCTGAGCACTGCCGATCCTCTTGACAAAGAAGTCATCCGCTGGTGGAAAAACAAGGTTAAGGAAATCTACCGCATCATCCCCGACTTCGGCGGCTTCCTGGTGAAAGCCAATTCGGAAGGCAGCCCGGTCCCTGCGACTTCGGACGTACCCATGCCGAAGGCGCCAACATGCTGGCAGATGCGTTGAAGCCTTACAAAGGCATCGTTATGTGGCGTGCTTTTGTATACAGTCCTTCCGATGCCGACCGCGCCAAACAAGCATATCTCGAATTTGAGCCTTTGGACGGGCAGTTCCGCAACAACGTCATCGTCCAAGTGAAGAACGGACCGATAGACTTCCAGCCCCGCGAACCGTACAGTCCATTGTTCGGTGCGATGCAGCATACACCGCTAATGGCAGAGTTCCAAGTGACACAGGAATACCTGGGACACTCCAACCATCTTGCTTATCTGGCACCGATGTGGAAAGAGTTCTTCGAATTCGTAGCGCCCGCTTCCTTAAAGGCGGTAGCCGGTGTAGCCAACATAGGTACAGATGCCAACTGGTGCGGACACACCTTTGCACAAGCCAACTGGTATGCTTTCGGCCGCCTGGCATGGCAACCCTCTTTATCTTCCGGAAACATTGCCGATGAATGGCTGAAGCAAACGTTCGGTTCCCAGCCCTCGGACATCAGTGCCCAACTAAAGAAGATGATGCTCGACAGCCATGAGGCTGTGGTGAACTACATGATGCCCCTCGGCCTGCACCACATCTTCGCATGGGGACACCATTACGGCCCCGAACCTTGGTGCAGCATCCCCGGCGCCCGTCCGGACTGGCTTCCGTCCTACTATCACAGAGCCGACAAACAAGGGATAGGTTTCGACCGCAGCAGCAAAGGAAGCAATGCCGTTGCACAATATCCGGAAACTTTGGCTAAACAATACGACAACATCGACACTTGTCCCGAAGAATACCTCCTGTGGTTCCACCACGTGCCCTGGAGCCACCGCATGAAAAGCGGGCGCAGCCTATGGGACGAGCTCTGCCACCACTACGACAATGGAGTCCGGCAAGTCAGAGACTTTCAGAAGATATGGGACGCCGCCGAAAAATACATTGATGCGGAACGCTTCCATGAAGTACAGTCCAAGCTGAAGATACAAGCCCGCGATGCCGTTTGGTGGAAAGATGCCTGCCTGCTTTATTTTCAGGAATTCTCAGGCATGCCCATACCTTACGAAATCGAGCGCCCCATACACGAGTTGAAAGACTTGCAGAAGGTACATCTCCCCATCAGCAACTACGAATGTCCCACCAAAGAACTGCTGAATAAAAACAGATAAGGAAAGACACATGCAGGCGTGGCAGAAAGACGTGACAGATAGCATTCTTCACCTCTCTCTGCCACGCTTGTTTATACCCCCTTAAAGAACACCATCAGTTTATTAGGAATAAACCGTAAGTTTAATAGGAATAAACTTGCAATTTAAAGCCAATAAACTGCAAGTTTAATTCGGTGAAACAAAAATAAACTTTTGGTGAAACAAATCCTCCCTTTTCTCACTGTGAAATATTACGTTATTGAGTTTTTTTCCGTAATTTTGTCAACACAAACAATATACTATGATGAGACAAAAATCAGCAATCTGTTTTTTATATCTGTTCCTCTCTGTTTTATGTTACGGGCAAACAGGCAAACTCTTTACTGTGGACAACGAGTTGTCAAGCAGCATGGTCAACAGTATCTATCAGGACAAAGAAGACATTATATGGATTGCCACCGAAGACGGACTGAACCGATACGACGGCGCCAAATTCAGCGTATACAAACATGACTCCCACGATGAACATTCCCTGCAGAACAATTATGTCCGTATTCTTTTTGAAGACAAGAAAGGCACCTTCTTTGTAGGCACATTAAACGGCCTGCAGACATACGATCGTGCAACCGGCATTTTTTCCCACATTCCCATGACCTTCAGAGAAGGAGGTAGGCTGGAAGCAAATGTGTCCGCCATTATTGAGCGCGACAACGGAGAAATATTAATAGGTACATCCGGACATGGAATATTCTTGCTGAATGTCACAGAAGGACGCATGACAGCCCGACAACTGCCCGGGTTTGTCCCAAGCTATCTCATCAACCAACTCTACGAAGACCGTAACGGAACATTGTGGGTAATCACCAATGACAAAGGAATATACAGCGTAGACGCCAACCAAAGGGTGACGCACTATCCGAATGGGAGGGAAATGGTGTGGCCGTCTTCCATCTGCGAAGACAAAACAGGAAATATCTACGTGGGATGCCTGAAAAACGGACTGTTCAAATACAATCCTCAAACAAACGGCTTCACCCGCATTCAATGTCCTTCGCATCCGGAACTGCCCGTCAAGACCCTCTATAACATGAACCAGGATGAAATCTACATCGGAACCGACGGAAACGGAATGAAAGTGTATAACGTCCAGCAGGGACAGATAATGGAAAGCCCTGTCAACATTACCAGTTTCAACTTTGACAAATCCAAGGTACATCCATCCTCAAAGACAAACAAGGGAACATATGGCTGGGATTCTTCCAGAAAGGAGTTATGATAGTGCCGCCCGTTATCAACAACTTCAAGTACATGGGATATAAATCGTCCACCCACAACACAATCGGTTCCTGCTGTATCATGTCCGTATGTAAAGACCATTCCGGCTCCTATTGGATAGGGACAGACAATGACGGCATCTACCGCATAGCCCCGGACGGAAAGCAACAGGCGCATTTTGAGCAACGTCCGGGCATCGGCCACTCGGTATCCTCCACCATTATGAGCATCTGCGAGGACTCGGACCGAAACCTGTGGATAGGTTCGTACCGCGACGGACTTGCCAGACTGAATCCTCAGACCGGACATTGTGAATACATCTATCTGCCGGATAAAGACCAAAAACCGGTACAAAGCATATACAGTATCATTGAAGACAAACACAGGCAGCTTTGGGTAGGCGCTATGGGAGCAGGACTTTACCGTATCAATCTGGACACCAAAGAAATATACCGCTGCCCCAGTACCGCAAACGGTTTTGAATACCGTCCTTTAAGTAATATACTACACAATTCATGGATTACCTGTCTGCTGTGTAGTACAAACGACAAACTTTACATTGGCACCTATGACGGTTTAGGCTGTCTCGACATCCCAACAATGGATTTCGTCTCCACTTACGAGATAAACAGACTGCTGCAAGGCGATGTGATTTATGCACTTTATGAGGATTTGCATCACAACATCTGGGTGGGAACCTCACAGGGACTGAAGCAATTAAATCCCCAAACACAGAAAGTCAGGGAATATACCATATCCGACGGCCTTCCCAGCAATTCCATTTCTGCCATCGAGGAGACGCCAACGGTAACCTATGGATAAGTACGAACTTCGGCATATCCCGCTTCAATCCCGGTACACAAACATTTGTCAATTTCTATGCAAGCGACGGCCTGCAAGGAAATGAATTCAGCAAAGGGGTATCATTTGCCAGCACCCAAGGAGAAATTATCTTTGGAAGCACCAGTGGTATTACCTACTTTAACCCCGGAGAAATCACAAGCCCCAACAAAAACCCGGAAATACGCATCACAAACTTTTACGTGCACGATAAAGCGGTAAGATTGGGCATGAAATCCGGACGCTACGATATTGTCACAACCTCTGTGACGAATTCCGACAAGTTCCACCTGTCGCACAAAGACAACTCGTTCAGCATCGAACTCTCTGCCATGGAGTTTTACAGTCCTGAGCGCATCAGCTATTCCTATACATTCAACAGCAATACATGGGTGAATCTGCAGTCCGGTGTCAACCGAATATCATTCAGCGAACTGACACCGGGCACTTATCACTTCCAAGTAAAGGCAAGGGACTATAATTCCTATTCCGAAATAAAAAAACTGACTATTATCATTTCCCCGCCCTGGTATGTCTCATGGTGGGCAAAAACCATATATTGCTTGGCGGCTGCCATCATCGCCATTTTCATCATAGTGCAAATACGCCAACGGTATCGCGCACGCCAGGAAATGCTGGAACATATACATGCCGAGCAACTGAATGAGGCCAAGTTACAGTTCTTCATCAACATCTCCCACGAGATACGCACCCCGATGTCGCTCATCATAAGTCCGTTGCAAAAACTAATGGCAACGGACTCCGATACGGAACGCCAGCAAAGTTACAATATAATCTACCGCAACGCCGAACGCCTTCTGCGCCTCGTCAACCAACTTATGGACATCCGAAAAATAGACAAAGGCCAGATGCAACTCAAGTTCCAGGAAACGGATATCGTGAGCTTCATACAGGACTTGCATTATACATTTGCCTACCAAGCCAACACCAAACATATCAAACTGGCCTTTCATTCCGAAGTGAAAGAACTGAAAGCATGGATAGACCCGAAGAACTTCGATAAGGTTATCTTGAATTTACTTTCCAACGCATTCAAATTCACACCGGAAAATGGTAACATACAAATCCGCTTACGCACCGGCAATGATCCGGATGCCGCTGAGAAAGCGTTGAGCCACTATTTCGAAATCAGTATAGAAGATGACGGAATCGGCATCAATGAAACCGAATTAGAACGTATCTTCGACCGCTTTTATCAGATACGCAACAGCCAAAACAACTCAAACATAGGTACAGGCATCGGTCTGCACCTCACCCGCTCACTGATAGAGCTGCATCATGGCAGCATCACCGTTGAGAACAATCAAGGAACCTCCGGATGCCGTTTCATCGTCCGTCTGCCCTTAGGAAAGGAACATCTCAAACCGGAAGAGATAGACAATTCAGCCATTAAGCAGGATTCCGTACACATAACTACGGCGTTGCCCACACCACCGCTTATAGAAGCATCCCCGAAAACACGCTCAAAATCCAAGTATCGCGTACTAATCGTGGAAGATGATGATGAAATACGCCGCTACATCTGCCGGGAACTGGGGCGCGATTTTCACATGCAAGAGTGCTGCAATGGCAAAGAAGCATTTACACTGATTCTCAAAAAAGCTCCTGATTTAATTATCAGTGACATCATGATGCCCGAAATGGACGGTATGACTCTCTGCTCAAAAGTGAAACAGAACATTAATATCAACCACATTCCCGTTATCCTGCTCACAGCCAAAAGTCGTGAAGAAGATAATCTGGAAGGACTCAGCATAGGGCCGATGCCTATATAACGAAACCTTTCAGCATTGAAATACTCCGGCAAAGCGCTGTCAACCTGATCAAGAGCCGGGAAAGACTGAGAAACAATTTCCAGGGCAGCCAGGCACAAAAAGAACGAATCCAGAAATTAGAGATAGAATCACCGGATGAACGCCTATTGGACCGCATTATGAAAGTTATCAATGACAATATAGCCAACCCGGAACTGAGTGTCGAAATGGTAGCTGAAACCGTAGGCATCAGCCGCGTCCATCTGCACCGTAAACTGAAAGAGCTGACCAACCAGTCCACTCGCGACTTGATACGCAACCTCCGGCTGAAACAAGCAGCAAGCCTGCTGGCAAGCAAACGCCAAAGCATCAATGAAGTTGCAGCCTGACAGGTTTCACCAACGTTGCCTATTTCTCAACCGCCTTCAAAGAGTTATACGGAATGACGCCTACTGCCTATATGGAACAGAATGCAGCATCGGCATCTTCCGACACAGAGTGATACAAATGAAAGGGGTTGCTTCTGAATGAAACAACCCCTTCATCTGTCTAAAAGGCCTGTGTTTAAGAGTCTCTTTATTTGTTTCTCTGACAAGGAGACTCACTCATAAATAAATAAGTTTTCCGGTAGCCGCCAAAATCCACCACGATCTTCTCAAATACAATTCCCGGATCCAAAGGTTTCAATGTAAGGTCTGCAACCCATTCTGCGGTGCCGGTAACTCCAGTTTCACCTTACTTTCAACCACTCTTCGGGCAACTGTGGGGTATAAAGCTGTGTACACATTCTCCGGTTCTTCATTCAAATTGGCATTGAAATTAATTGTTTCTACATTGCCGCCGTTAAAGCCCACTTCATATTTATGCCCTTTTACATCGTGAAATGCCAGTGTTGATTTCACCACAATGTGGACAGTTACTTCCGTAATATCTTTGGGTATTTCCATTTTATAAGAAAGGGAAGCACCGGCAACATCTTTAGTGTAAGGCATCAACGCCATACCGCTCAATGTACGTCCCATATAAGGAATAACCGTCCATTGTACCTCGGCAGCATCCTTCTTCTCAAAATAGTGTTCGGCTTCCATTGCCACTACACCGTCCGAGGATTTGAAAACATATCCCCCCACAGCATTTTCCGGTTCTTCGATGCGATATACCTCCGGCTGCTTATCTGCCGGGAAATTATCATTCCACGAAGTATAACCGATGTGCTTCTGTATCATCATGTTTTTCCATTTACCTCCCGACATCACATTGTTGTAGTCATCGCACAAGTCCTTGTCACGCTTAAAAGTCTGTTCAACCTTGTCGGCCCAATAATTTGCCTGCGGATTATTCTCCTTGTAAAGCTTATGGTTCATAGCTTGCGCATAGTACATCTCATACAAATTGGCCATTGCTGCACAGGGAAAAGAATCAGTTGCTTATAAGCATCCTTATATTCCGGTTTGAGTGCCGTATACTGGCGCAACGCTTCCGCTTCGAGCTTAATAAACTCATCAGAAACCTGCTTCCACTCTCCGGTCTCCAGATTGTAAGTCTTGCGGTCAAGCATTTCAGCAGTAACTCTACCGGCATATTTGCTATATAAATTCAAAATGCGCATAGCCTCGTCCGCCTGCTCTTCACCAAACTGCTGGGCGCAGAATTGACGTGGATGATCCAACAGGTTATCAACCGTATAGCGTTTGGGATTCCAAGCCATGTCGAGGAATAAAGTGATGGGATATTCCATCGGTTTCAAGTCGCCGACGTTAAGTACCCACAGCTTGTCAACTCCATAATCGTAGGTCAACTGCAATTGTTCCCACATATTCTGAATCGGAGTCACATTGAGCCATTTTGTGTTTCGGGGTGCTCCCACATAGTCCACATGATAGTAAATACCCCAACCTCCGGGACGTTTTCTTTCTTCCGGATTCGGCAAACGACGTACATTTCCCCAATTATCATCGCTCAACAGCATAATCACATCATCGGGTACTCTGAGCCCCATGTCATAAAAACGCTGCACTTCTTTATACAGAGCCCATACCTGCGGACGTTTTTCCGGAGCCTTCCCCGTCACTTCCTTAATGATGCGCCGTTGGTTCTTGAAAATCTTTTCCATTAAACGCATATTCTCTTTGTCGCGCGATACATATTTATCATCCTCTCCTTCTTTTCCACCCATAGGTGTATCGCCATCTCCCCGCATACCGATAGTTATCAAGTCCTCCGTATCAACGGCACGTTCAATGCCTTCACGAAAAAAGCGGTCAATCACCTTCTGGTTGGAAGCATAATCCCATGCGCCATACTCTTTACGTTTTCTCGCCCACTCCTGATGATTGCGCGCCATAGGTTCATGATGGGATGTACCCATAATGACTCCCATTTCATTGGCCGTCTTGCTGTTTTCCGGATCATCCGCATAGAAGCTCCAACCCCACATCGCAGGCCACATAAAGTTACCACGCAAACGCAAAATAAGTTCAAACACACGTGCATAGAAACGATGATCGCCATAGTTCGTGCCATAAGTATGTTTCACCCAACCTGTCAAACAAGGGGCCTCATCATTCAAGAAAATGCCACGATACTTCACAGCCGGCTCGCCCGCCGTATAGCTTCCACGAACAATAGACAAATTCTGCTGAGGAATCACCGGTACATCAGCCCAGTCATACCAAGGAGAAACACCTATCTGTTCTGAAAGCTCGTATACTCCGTAAATTGTTCCGCGCTTGTCACTTCCTGCAATGACCAATGCTTCTTCCACCCCCTTTAAAGGAGCCGGCACTACCGTCATCAGATATTTTTCATTCTTACCGTTCAGCAATGAAGCGTCTATCTTCTTCGATTTCACCAGTTCTTTGATATAACGGCTTTTAAGAGTGCCCACTATAACCATACGCTTGGCACCCGGCTCGAACTGCAAATCAGCAGTCTTACCGGTTACCAGCTTAAAATCGTTCTGAAGATTTTTTGCCGCTATCATCACACCGGCATCTTCCTGCTCATCTATCAATATGGCATTGGGCGCTCCATTTTCCACAAGCGTAAAACGGTCGGAAGCCAATTGGCTAAAGGTTATCCCCTTATTATCTATGGCCCCTGCATTCAAACACAAAACGGAAAGTAATAACAGCCCCAAACTTTTTTTCATTTTCATAATGTGAATTCTTTATTTATCATATGTAACAGTGAGGAATTTACAGTTCCCCCTTAATTCATAAACAATTATTTATGTTTACAGCGCATTATCAATTCAACGTAGCTCTTTCAAACATATATTCCTTACCGGGTTCTGTCTCTACATCGTACTCGTAAACCTTATAAAGTACGGGCAACTGAAGCGTATTCAAGCTCTTCGATTTCAGAGGTGCCGCAACTTCAGCCGGTGCATATAGCATATTCGGACAATCGCCTACCGCCGGTTCAAGCCTTCTCCCTTTAAAGGAACATAACTGCGAATACGCAACATACCACCAATACGCGAATGTACTTTAGCCTTAAGCAGTTGCGCCCCTTCCCATTGCATGTCAACAACAAAACCGCCACGAGCTACCAAACCGCTGATACTTCCTTCATTCCACTCCTCCGGCAAAGCAGGAAGCAATTGTACTGCCCCATCATGGCTTTGCAGCAACATTTCAGCCACACCTGCCGTATAGCCGAAATTACCGTCTATCTGGAAAGGAGGGTGCGCATCAAACAAATTGGGATAGGTACGGCCTTCGGGAAATTCCCGCATTTTGTCGTCGCCCGGAAGAATACGAAGCATGTTCTTTATAATTTTATAAGCATGATTACCGTCGAGCATACGTGCCCAGAAATTTATTTTCCAACCGATACTCCAACCTGTCGCAGCGTCACCCCGTTGCAAAAGTGTGTTTTTAGCTGCTTGAAAAAGTTCGGGATGAATCCGCGGTGATATCTGGTTACTTGGATACAAACCATAGAGATGTGAAATATGACGATGATCATCACGAGGATTATCAGCATCTATCAACCATTCCTGAAGCTGATTATGACGTCCTATCTGCATAGGCGGCAACTGCTTGAAAGCAACGGCCAAGGAATCTTGATATGCCTGGGACTCACCTAATATACGGGCTGCAAGCATTGTATTATAAAGTGCATCGAAAGCTATCTGATTGTCCATAGTACATCCTGCAGTAATGGAAGAACCGGCATACCCATGTTCAGGCGATACAGAAGGAGCTGTTACCAACCAACCGTTCTGAGGATGTTTCACCAAATGGCTCAAATAAAAATCTGCCGCGCCTTTCATTACCGGATAATAGCGGCGCAAAAACTCTTTGTCACCGGTGAAAAGATAATGCTGCCATAAGTGCTGTGTAAGCCAAGCCCCACCATTGGGCCACATTCCGAAATAGGCAGCATCTATCGGCCCACAAGCACGCCACAAATCTGTATTGTGATGAGCCACCCAGCCACGTGCTCCGTAAACAGTTTCAGCAGTTTTCTTGCCGCTTACGCTCAAATCGCTAACCATATCAAAAAGCGGTTGGTGATTTTCCGACAAGTTTGTCACTTCGGCAGGCCAGTAATTCATTTCCGTATTAATATTGATCGTATATTTACTGTCCCAAGGAGCATATACGCTATTGCACCACAAACCTTGCAGATTAGCAGGCTGTCCACCGGGTTGCGAAGAAGAAATAAGCAAATAACGACCATACTGAAACATCAGTGCCATAAGGTTCTGGTCCTTTCCTTCACCAAAAGCAGCAACCCGTTTATCTGTCTCCAACGTAGATGTTTCGGTAGAAGGTATGGAGAACTTCACACGATCGAACTGCTTCTTATAGGCAGCTATATGATTGGCCAGAGCTTGCTCATACGGTATTTTTACAGCACGTTTCAGGCTGGTAGAAACGAGTTTTGAAGCATTACCGCTCACATCATGATAGTTCACGAAGTTCGTCGCAGCAGATATGTAAAGAGTCGCTACGGTAGCTTGGTTTACAACCACAGATTCATTCGACTTTCCGGACTTTCCATTATGTTTCACCAATACCCTGCATTCGGCATTTAATGCCGCAGGAATCCCTTCCTGCTCCGCACCTTCACATTTCACTATCAGTTCATTTCCCTTAGCCGTTACCGCATGTTTCAATGGTGAGTTATAACTCAAATCAAAGTTCAACGCTTTCGGCTTATCAGCTCCATGCGTACAACAATTACATCATCGGCAAACGACGAAAAGACCGTACGTGTATATGTCACCCCATCCACCATATATCGGGTAACGGCTACGGCATTTTCTATATCCAGTTCACGATAGTAGTTTTCAACATTCTTATGTTCCGGTTGGTTTATGAACAAACTGCCCATGGTGAGAAAACGCATACCATGCTGTCCGGTGAAAAAATTCTCATCTATCATTTTTTGTGCTTCCGACAGACGGTTGGCGAACACAAGCTCACGCACTTTAGCCAAAGCCTCTTTTCCTTTCGGATTGTCATTGCTATAAGGACCGCCTGCCCAAAAAGTTTCTTCATTCAGCTGAATTTCTTCCTTATCTGTACCACCGTAAACCATAGCGCCCAAACGAGAGTTACCCACCGGCAACGCTTCTACCCAGCGATGTGCCGGTGCCGAGTACCATAATTTCATCCGAGTTACTTCCTGCTTGTTCACCAATGCCCTATATCCCAACAACTGCAACATTGTTTCAGCATAACGTGCACCCAACATGCGGTATCCACGAGCGGTGAAATGCAGATTATCCCCTGCTGCCGGACAACCGGCAGATGAAACGACATGCGCCGTTGGGATTACCTGTGGCAGTGTATCTATGATTTCATTCATACTTGCACAAATACCCTTTTGGTCGGCATGTACCACTTCTCCGGCCAAAAGAGGCACTTCCTCCGCTTTCAGATTTAAATCAGCCAATAAGTTTTCATAAACGCCTTTCAGTTTTTCCGGCCATTCCCTGTCACCTGTATTTGATTCCCCCTGATGCACCAGAATACCTTTAATCACCCCGTCTTTCTGTGCTTTCTTAGCTAAGTCTACCAACCAAGCATACGGATTATTATCATAAGACTTCACGATATTTTTCAGCCAACCCGGTTGAGTAGCAATATGTTCTGCACAATTCTCTTTATCGAACAGTTCAATACGACATCCCCCGATAGCCACATTGATAACACCCACTTTGACATTCGGTGGCAGATTATCCACCATAGTACGTCCAAAATAGTCGCAAGGGGTCAGTCCCGTATGGCAACGAGACAATGGAGGAAGAGCCTTATACCACTCTCCTTTTACTCTTCCGCGCTCAGGACAATCCACAGCAGACATCATCAAGAAACGTTCGCTTATTCCTATGCTATCCTGCGGCTCCACGCGTGCGTTGCCTTCCATATTAGATTGCCCGAAAGCCAAATAAATGTGAAAGTCCTTATCTTGCGCGTACATAGCTGAGCAGCTCCCTAAAAAAGGCATACCAGCAATAAATCAATCACTCTGTTTTTCATTTCTATTTTTCAATTTTATAATAGTTAATGTCCTTGAGGAAATATAATCCGATAGTTCCCGCTCAAATGCATAAAAGCAAACAAACGAAGTAGTCCGTCATAATAAGCGTCAAAATAACCGTCATCGTAAGGCACGTGTTTGACATTCCATAAACGATCGACAAACTCCCGGCTCTTATCATGTGTACAAACCAATGAGACCGCAGCAGTAGTAGCAACCAGTCCCAAAGAATGTCTCAATTTCTTATACCCTCCGGCACCCAGCAGTTCTGTCACCGTTGTACCATCTACATTGTATTGATCTACAAAGCTATCTATACCTTGGGAATAAAAAAAAGTTTTGTATCTTATTTCCATATTCTTGCTGCCATTTTCTGTCCGCACATGCCCATGAATAATCTAATGCTATATTCATAGGTACACGCCATGAATCAAAACGAAAAGCATCTCCTATAACCCGTTTACTGCCAAGCAATGTGCCATCATAGTTATTATAATCAGGATTAAGCCCTGTTACAGGGTGAATACTTTTATGCAAATATTCACGACTTTTCCGGGCACACGCCCGCCAGAATTCGCTCCTGCCGTCTTCTGCCCACCTGGCCCATACCTCATAAAATGCGGGAACATGGTAAGAAGGATCCGTAAACCTTCCTCCAAAAGGATCCGGCGTAAATGTTATCAACTGATGTTCCAAATTAATCAAAGGGGCAACACGCTCCATACCAATTTTCTGCATCGAGCAATCCAATATGTTTTGAGCCTCGGCAAGATAATTAATTCCCGTTGAATTACCCCAACGATTAGAAGCAAAAATAAGTGATGTTACATAATAAAGTTCCCCATCGGACGCCGGTCCTTGAGCATTACGCGTGCCGTCCGTCTTACAGCTCCATGCAAAATAACCTTTCAGCGGTCCCTCCTGATGCTGCATATATTTCTTGCCCCATCGCCACAAACGATCAAAAATATCTTTTCTATCAAACTGAACGGCAATCATCAATCCATAAGACATTCCCTCTGTACGTACATCATGATTTTTTATGTCGCTGATATAAGCCATTGAATCCCCCACTTCAAAATAGACCTTATCCGGTCCATAAAAAACACTTTCGAATACCGATTTCAACTTTTTATCAATGTCCTTTTGCTTATAGCCCAATTCCGCAAAGAGATTACGATAGCGTCTCGTTGCAAAAGCACCTTTGGTATAGGGCAGCCTCTCTTCGCCTAAACGTTCTATCTCATTTGCCCAAGGCATCCATTTCAAATAGTCCACATCCTCAAACATATCCGCTTTCGAAACAAAGGTATCTACGTCTGTTTTACCCAACAGAAATTTATCAATAAAAGCTTCCACTTCCGGATACTGACTCTCCGGTAACATACAATGCATATGACCTCCCTGAATAGAAAAGCCCATACGATCTTCTATGCCAAAAGCCTTCCATACCATTCGTGCAGCCTGACAAGATACGTAGTTCGACTCTTCTGCCAACCATTCATAATCTGTATTTCCAAGTACCAGCAAAGCACGAGGAGCAATCAATGCTGCCAGTTCATGATGATCAATCGGCAAGCGATTTACATTCTTACCTGCAAACTGGCGCATACTCTCCAAAAACCATGCATACTGGTACGCCCCAAAGTTTCCACATTCCCTAAGGTTTCCGAAACACGCCAGGCATCAACCCCTCCGCCTCCGGGTTCTTGAGCGATAGTCAACGCAATACGCTCATCAAAAGCACCTGCAAACAATGCCATTTTACCGGCAAATGAACAACCGGATACTGCCAAATGTGAAAGATCGATACGCGATTTTTTTCCAACCTTTTCCAACCCATCAATCAATCGGCTGATCCCCCATGGCCATGCACAGTAAGCCCCCATATCCGTTTGATCTGGATATAAACGATTTATCGGCTCATTACCACGCTTTTGTGTATGAGACATGACCTGTGTGAAATTAAATGTAATCTGTGCGATTCTCCTTTTATCAAACAACTGTACCGGAAGAGAACCTGTGGGTCTGCCAATCCCAATAATAGCAGGAAAAGGGCCATTGCCTCAGGATACTTGATAGGAGCCGTCAATAGCAGCGTCTCACCATTCTCATGTACAACAACCCGCAGCGTATCGTTAATTAAAGTAGCCTCTATACTATCCTTTGAGACAACCGGCTTCATCCCCAATTCATAATGTTGTAATTGACGGGCTATCTCAAAACGATGACGTTCCCAATCCTTGAAGTCTGTTGAACGCCCGCTTCCATCAGCCCATGCAAAAGGATCCGGAAGAGTAGTTATCTCCGGCAATTTGTCTATTGCAGGCATCTCGGGAACACGAAAGTTATCATTTGCACATTCTTTGTCATAGACCAAAGGTATCGCTGTTTGCCCGAAAGTCGTCATCTGAGATAATAACAAAGCAGCTAAAGTAATTCTCATTTTTTTTGTGTTTGCCATAATATGTAATTTTTTAAGGTAACATGCCTCTACTTTTTAAAGAAATGATATAGCAAGGGAATATCAGCCAATTATCACCATTCCGCCATTGCAAGGAATAGTGATTTGCACTTCTTGCCTTTTGTTTAATTTTACAGTCTGCAAATCTCCCTCTAAATCTTTATTATCGCTATAAACTTTCACTTCTTTTCCTGCTTCAATCATAGGAAGTTTTACTTTTAACTTCAATGGCTCTTTTTGCGCATTTACTCCGGCAATGTACCAAGTATCTGCATGGCGACGGGCAAGCAATATGTATTTTCCCGGATAACCGTCGATAAACTTCACCTCATCCCAAACTGAAGGAACGGTCTTCATAAAGTCCATAGCCCAAACAGGGGCATCAGCCAAATTATTAGGAGCTAAAGCGAAATGCTGTACAGGACTTTGAAATAGGACAGCCGTAGCCAATGCAAACACATCGGAAGTAACACGACGGCTGCCACCCGGTTTATTCCCTGCATTATAATATTTATTCAAAGCGCTGCCACCAAAATCCATACTTCCCACCGTATTGCGTATAAACGGGTGTAAACAAGCATTGAATGATTCAGCATTACAACTGCCCTGAGAGAAATGCAGATTTTCACTGGCAAGTACAGCTTCACAAGCTACAAAATTAGGATACATCCGTTCCCATCCGCGAGGTAGTGTACAACCATGGAAAATAACCATCAGTCCATAATCATTGGCATCTGCAAGAATATCTTCATAAAGCTGCATGGTTACCTGCTTGTCACTGCCGATAAAATCAACTTTTATTCCTCGTATACCTATACTTTGCATCCATTTCATTTCTTTTCGGCGCATAATCGTATTACTCATAATTCCTCTCGGAGATTGAGGAGCATCATTCCAATACCCGTTGGAGTTATACCAAAGATAAAGTGCCACCCCTTTAGATGCAGCATAATCAGCCAATTCAGCTATCTTGTCCCGTCCTACCCGACTATCCCATAGCGCATCGACCAATACGGAACTATAACCCATATCCGCACTAAAGTCAATATAGCGTTTTTGTTCATCATAGTTCATGCTATTATCACCACCAATAATCCAACTCCATGTACCGCATCCATACTGGAATTCCTGCGAAGCTTCATATAACGGTTTTACCACATCAAACATAACAGTAGTTTCCACTATTGGCGCCAATGTTCTCCCAACAGTGACAGTACGCCAAGGAGTTTCACCCGGCAAGGCCATACCCGGTGATACTGTTCCATTTCCATTATATTCACCTTCTTGTGGAAAACCGATTGTGTACAATCCATTTTCTTTTCCCAACAAGCGGCTTCCGCAATAAGCGCTACTTACTCCGGTTTCTGAAATCAATACCCAACCTTTATCTTCATTCTTGAACAGACAAGGAAAAGTATAACCATTCCCCCAACCGTTCTTCCCTATCACATCGTCCACTGTATAACTTGTTTCATAACTGGGAGATGTCCTTGCAAATCCCCCCATCGGCGCTGCCTGCGGACAAAGGAAAGTCGTACTGCCCTTGGGAAGCACAAATCCTGTAGCCTCTTTCTTTACAATACAACACAATGTATTGCCTTGTGGATAAATCCGATATTTAAATGCTATGTCATGATTGCTAACTTGAAAAACGATATCATATATCTTTTCTCCTTCTTTGGAGAATGTGTAAGTCTGCACATTTGCCTGATATTGCGGATTACTATTCTTAATCGTAAGAAGCTGATATTCCTCATTGACAGATGAAAACTGACCAACGTTAGTTAATGCCATCTGCTGAGTAAAGTCCCCAAGATTTGTTTCGATTCCTAATGGAGATTTCTGAAGGAAAGTGACACCTTCATATAACACACTGTAAGAAGGCATTCCCCCTTCATCCGACACAATAACACACAATTTCCCGTCCGGACCATACAACTTACTTCTTTGCCAAATGCAAACGTACTGACCCAAACGAACACACAAAAAAACAAGATATGTTTTACCATTTTCTTTTAGATTAATTCTTTAGTCAACTATATATCTGCAAAGAAAAGCATCCTTTATCAAATTGCATTCTGACCATGTTTCAGAAACTTTCGCCTATGTTACAAATTGGCTTCTTTTACGCATATACTTCTTCTAAAAGCATTAAAATTCATCATAAAATCATATTTCGTCAAAAACTTTATAGAAATTATCAGGCATAACGAAAGTTCCATAAATTTGCCCTTAATAGAAAACACGCAATATGAAACACATAATCACTATATTTTTTATATTTCTTTCATTACCTGCCATCGCAGAGAAATACTGTGTTTTTACTCCGATCAAGGGGACAGAAGGTTTGGGTGGAAACAGAGTACGCAACATTACCCAATTACCGGACGGTCGCATGATGATAATCACCGAAGGCTTATTAAACCTATACGACGGAACCGATTTCAATTATTTACACTATAATCAAAAACATTTTTGCCCATTGTCTGCATATTCAGGTTTCCATCACGAATACATAGATTCCCACGGATATATGTGGATCAAGAACCAATATCAACTTATGGTTGTAGATATAAAGCATGAATGTCTTGTGGAACAACCGGACAGCTACTCGCCACATGGGGCATCAGTTCCCCTATAAAAGACTTCTTTATGGATAAGACTAAAAATATATGGATTATAAATGATAAAGACGAATTAATCCTTGTAGACAAAGACAATATGAAGGCAAAAACATTTTTGCCTTATGCATCTTCAACAGGCAACACTACCGACCAGCTCTATGATCTTGGTGTACTGGAAGACCAATTATACCTTTTTTACCGTTCCGGTTTATTGATTTGCTATAATCTTAAATCACATCAAGAAATATACAGACAAAAGCTACCGGATGAACTTCCTGAAGGGAAATACGAAAATACTTCCTATGTAGTACCCGGTAACAATACTTTTTATCAATTGCGTAACGGAAACAAAGGAGGAGTAATGCTGAATTACGATATAACAAGAAAAAAATGGAATATTGTATTTCAGACTGACTATCGGCTAAACAGCCTGTCTATCGATAAAGACAATAGCATATGGATCAGCTGTTATATGGGATTATGGAACATTGATGCCGGACTGACAAATAAACAATATATACCTAACCTCAAATTAGTAGACGGACGCACTATAAATACAGAGGTGAGCACACTCTATAATGACAATCAAGGAGGTATGTGGTTAGGCACTTTGGACCGGGGAATACTCTATTATCATCCTAATCGTTTCCGTTTTCAAAATATAGGTAACAGTTTGTTTCCAACCGCCAAAGACGTAAATATATCCGTAACATGTTTTACAACAGATCAAAAAAACATATTAGTAGGCACGAAGAAAGGCCTGTTTTATTATACTCTTGCCGACGGCAATTTAATCTCATACTCACAGGAATTATCCACTATCCATTGCAATGTTTTACTAAAAGATAGCCAGCAACGCATCTGGCTGGGAACTACCGGACAAGGGTTAATTTGTATAATGCCAAACGGCATAATCAAACAGAATATATTACCCGGACACACCATCCGCTCCGTCATAGAACTGTCAGACGGAACGCTATATTTATGTATCGACAATCAAGGGTTCGGTAGGTTTATCCCTGCCACTGAAAAATTTGAAAAAGTTACAGAAGTGCCTGAAATAAGTACTTTTACAGTTTACCAATTGATTCCCTATAAAAAAGACTGCTTAGCAGGTATCGGACAAAAAGGCTGGTTTATCTATAATTACAAAAAGAAAGAATACCGCTTTTTCCCTACTTCCCATATATGTAATTCTATCCTAACAGATAATCAAAAACAAATATGGATTGGCCTGGAAGACGGATTATTGCTATGGAACCCGAATACCGAACAACAAAAAACGTTCTATACAACTGACGGATTAGTCAACAATTCCATACGGTCCATTATTCAGAGTGAAGATAATATAATTTGGCTATCCACTTCCAATGGGATAACACGTATTACAGCAAACAATCTTCAAGAACCATTATCTTATTCATTTGCCAATTTCAATCAATATGACGGTGTAATAACGGACGAGTCTGCGAACGCTCCGTTTTTATAGCAACCGACGGCACAATTTATTGGGGCGGTATCAATGGCTTTAACAAATTCACAATATCTCCGACTGTAACAGACAAACCATATTCAAGTCCCCTATTTACTGGATTCAAATTATTAGGAGAACAAGTAGAGAAAGGCAAAAATTACAATGGTAATCCAATATTGCCTCAACCTATAGCTCAGACTAAGGAAATCACACTAAAACATAACCAGAATTTCTTTTCTTTAGAATTTTCCGCTTTAAATTATATTAATCCCACACAGACGTACTATCGTTACCAGCTAACAGGCATTGATCATTCTGAAAGAGAAATCCGTTCTTCTGCCGGCAAAGGACATGCCACCTATACCAACATTCCACCCGGAACCTATACTTTTCGGGTACAAGCAGCCGATAATAATGAGATATGGTCAAATAAATATGCAGAAATGAAGATTACAGTAAAAGCTCCATTCTGGAAAACGACATATGCTTACATATTTTATATTCTGCTCATCTCAGGAAGTATCTTACTCTTCATCCTTACATATATACGACGCAAGCGCCGGAAGCTGTTGCGTGACCAAAAAGAAAAATTGGATGAGATGAAAACTACTTTCTTACAGAATGTCAATGAAGAATTGAAAGAGCCTGTCAACCGAATAATATCCCCTTTAGACAGTATGCTGAAATATATGAATGAAGGGAAAGACAAACTGCAACTTGAGGAGATCCGAAACCATGCCACAGAACTGAAAAAATTAATCAACCAGCTTTCAGAAGGTATACTTTCCCCTTTATCATCGGATGAGAATGAATGGACACAAGAGGAATTACTGGTTAACATGCGCCAATTGCTGGAACAACAAGAGAAGCGGAAAGAGCAGCTCAAAACAGCTCCAAAGCCAGTCTCCGACAATTCTTTACTATCGGTTGCCGATGAAGCTTTTCTTCGTAAAGTGCTGAAATATATAGAACAAAATCTCGATAATCCCGAATATTCAGTGGAAGTCTTGAGTCGTGATATGGGAATGGACCGCACCGGACTATATCGAAGATTGATTTCAGTGGTAGGAAAAACACCTACTAATTTCATCCGATCCATCCGCCTAAGACGTGCAGCCCAACTCCTGAAAGAAGGCTACACTGTTGCCGAAGTTGCCGACCTTGTTGGATTCAACACTTCCAGTTATCTAAGTAAATGTTTTCAGGAAGAATTTGGCATGCGGCCTTCCCAGTACATAAATCAGTGGAAAAACCGATAAACCGCCCTATTTTTCAACGAGAGTGTTGCTTTCCGCAACATTTGTAATCAACCTCCAAGTAGTTTCAGCCTACTTTTGCAGTATTATTCAAACATAAAAACAAAGTATCATGAAAAAATGCAAAAGTAGGAATTACCGGAATATTTTTTCTAATATCCGACCGGGTAGCCACACCCCCAAAAAGTATAATACATAATAAAAAACTACTCAAAGCCCAATCTGTGTAAGTTTAAATAATATAAACATATAACATATTATCAATATGAGAAGAAGTATTATCATCATGGCTTTATGCTGCTCACGTCATGGACATGGGCACAAGAATTCCAGAAAACCACATCGGGTATTAAAACTACTATTTCCGGAAAACAAACCGATATAGAAATTCAGTGGTTCGGTCCCAATACCCTTCGTGTTTTAAAAACGCCCCAAGGCAAAAACGTTAAAAAAGAAAGTCTTTCTGTCATTGCCAAACCTCAAAACTCCGGTATTAAAATTACTACTCCCGGAAATGGCTGTATTGTCATGAAAAGCCAAACGCTAACAGTAACTCTTAACACCCAAACAGGTATTATTACTTATGCAAAGCCTAATGGTGACGCATTACTTATTGAACAAGAGAATGTCAAGGCTTTTACTCCTGTTAACGATGCCGGACGCTCCACCTATAGCGTTTATCAAGGCTTCACAACAAGCAAAGAAGAAGGTCTTTACGGACTCGGACAGTTGCAAAATGGGCAAATGATGCAACGTGGTATGACTAAGCATCTGGTCCAAGGCAATGTGGAAGACGTTTCCCCATTTTTCCAATCTACCAAAGGCTACGGAGTGTTCTGGGACAACTACTCAGGTACAACCTACACCGACAACGAGCAGGAAACCTCCTTCTGTTCCGAAGTTGGCGATTGCATAGACTATTACTTTATGTATGGCGGTTCTGCCGATGGAGTTATAGCCGAAGTACGTGCATTGACCGGTGATGTACCGATGATGCTCTATGGAGTTATGGTTTCATGCAGAGTAAAGAGCGGTATAAAAGTCAGGAAGAAACAGTAGGAGTCGTGAAAAAGTATCGCGAGTTGGGGATTCCCCTGGATTGTATCATTCAAGACTGGCAATACTGGGGGCACAATTATCTTTGGAACGCTATGGATTTTCAGAATCCTGCTTTCAGTCGTCCCAAAGATATGATTGACGAAGTACATGCCCTGAATGCCCGTATGATGATTTCCATCTGGTCCTCATTCGGCCCTGCTACCAAGCCTTACAGAGCTTTGGATAAAGAAGGATTACTCTTCGACATCGAAACCTGGCCGCAATCCGGTGTTGACGGTTGGCCGCCCAACTTGGAATATCCCTCCGGAGTACGTGTATATGATGCTTACAGTCCCAAGGCCCGCGATATTTATTGGGAACATCTCAATAAAGGAATCTTCCAACTTGGCATGGACGGTTGGTGGATGGACTCTACTGAACCGGATCACTTCAACCACAAAGAAAGCGATTTCGACCGTCAGACCGGACTAGGCTCCTACCGTAGTGTACGCAATGCCTATCCACTTGTCAGCGTAGGCGGTGTTTCCGATCATCAACGTGCCCTAACACAAGACAAACGTGTCATCATCCTGACCCGCTCCGGTTTCTTAGGGCAGCAACGTTACGGTTCCAATGTTTGGTCTGGTGATGTCCAATCCTCTTGGGATATGTTCCGCAAACAAATAACAGCAGGGCTAAATTTCTCGCTGACCGGTATGCCTCACTGGAACTCAGACCTCGGTGGCTTCTTTGCCGGTTCATACAATACAAGTTGGGGAGACAACAGTGCAACCCGTAATCCGATGTATCAGGAGCTTTATGTCCGCTGGTTGCAATTTGGTGTTTTCTGTCCAATGATGCGCAGTCATGGCGCTGATGTCCCCCGCGAGTTCTATTGGTACGGCAAAAAAGGCGAACCGATTTACGATGCCTTGGTTGATGCGGTCAAACTACGATACACTCTGCTGCCTTATATCTATTCCACCTCTTGGGATGTAACACATAACCGCTCTACTTTCATGCGTGCACTCTTCATGGATTTCGTGAATGACAAGCAAACATGGAATGTCAATGACGAATACATGTTTGGAAAGGCATTTCTCGTAGCCCCGGTACTTCACGCCCAATACACCCCGGAGGTACAACAAAAGACTTTAGAGGAAAATGAAGGTTGAACCGCGATTCCAAGAAGTCAGCCAAAACACCTATACTTACTGACTTTACCCATTCCAAGAACATGGAAGTCTATCTGCCTGCCGGTACCCGGTGGTATAACTTCTGGACTAATGAAGCCATAGAAGGCGGACAGAAACTTGTCATTTCCACTACTTTAAACCGTATTCCTCTCTTTGTACGTGCCGGCAGTATCGTTCCATGCGGACCGGATGTTCAGTACACCGGCGAAAAGAAGTGGGATAACCTGACCCTATGTGTATATCCCGGCGAGAACGGCAATTTCACCCTTTATGAGGATGAGGGAGACAATTATAACTATGAAAACGGAGCTTATACCGAAATCCCAATGAATTGGGATAATGCCAGTAGAATTCTTACAATCGGTGCACGAAAAGGAGAATACAATGGTATGCTGCAAAAACGTCAATTCATAGTGAAAGCCATAGACGGCAACAGTAAAACTGTGACTTATACAGGAAAGAAAATAAGGGTTAAATTGTAATTATCCCTTGCACCTATAAATATACCGCCGCATGACAGCTAAATACCAGCTATCATGCGGCAGTCATTTAATGTCATCGCATTTTATCGGCCTTATCCGGTTTAAATCTCTCTATATTCCGGCCTCTCTTGCAAAGAAGTCTATCATTTTCTTGAGAGTATTTTCATTGAAAGTGACAGGACCATGTTGTCCGCCGGGAACAGAAATAAATTCTTCCAAACGTCCCTGTGCCCTCAGAGCCTCAGAGAAAAAGATACTTTGACAATTGGGAACCACAGTGTCCGCTTCACCATGAATAACAATAAATTTAGGATCGTTTTTATCTATATAAGTAATGGGATTTAGAAGAGCCAACATATCCAAATTATCGGCGGGTACCCCGCCGATCAAAGCTGCCTCAGGAGAATTAGCCCCTTTAGTGGTATTACAGTTCTCCATGCGTGTCATATCTATCGGTCCGAACCAATTAACTACCGCATCCACCGGCTGCTGAAAGAAGGATACAACCTACATTACCTTCTAAATCTACCGTCTTAGCCCCTATCGTATAAGATTTCACACCATTGGTTGTCCCCGCCAAAGAAGCTAAATGTCCACCCGATGAAAAGCCGGTAATTCCTATAAAAGAAGTATCCAACTTATACTTGGCAGCATTAGCACGAATGAAACGAATTGCAGCTTCACATCATTAATCTGTGCCGGGAATTTGGCATCCCCGCTTGAACGGTGATTAATGGAAACCACTGCAAAACCTTTATCAAGCAACGACTTACCAAAAACCTGAAAGGCTGCTTGTTTCATATTATTAGCAAACCAGGCACTGCCATAAATAAGTACCACCACCTTATAAGAAGGCTTGTCCATATCAGGCAAGTAGATATCCAACTTATGACCTTCCAGTTTGTCATCCGCATAACAGATGTCCTCCCAACGACAATCGGAAATTCTATCTTCTATCTTAAAATAATCAAAATCAGCATATCCTCCCACTTCTTTCGTTGCGTAATTGAACAAAGCAAAGCGATAGCCCATGAAGTGCGGCATGGTATATTGCATCTTCAGAACGTTACCGATAGCTTTCCAATTACTTCCATCCAAGCTATAATAGAAATAGCCTTTATCGGCTTTGTTCCTGAAGTCACACTCCGCTTTGAAATAAGCAACCTGCTGGTTCAACGGTACTTTTTCCACCTCTGCGGGAGTTTCATTCTCACCATTCACCATCACAATATATTTCTTGCCATCAGTAACCTTAACCCCTACCTGTCCATATTTACGCTGGAAAAGAGACAGTCCCGCAAAGTCTCCCTCTTTCATTCCTGAAACATCCATACTGACCGAACCTGTACAAACAGGACCGATAGTACGTTGCGTCAATATATTCTTAGCTTGTGTAAAAGAAGTCTCCATCCGACCAGTTGTCAACCGCAAATATCCCTTACGGGCAGAAAGAGACCACAACGCATTGTCCGGATTATGATTCCATTGCCATACTAACGGCAAGGCACGCTCTCCTTTCTTCCGGTTGAAATCATCAGAAGCAACAATACCCGGAATGAGTCCGCGGCTATCGGGCAATTCCAACTTAGCAGGAGCACGCCCATTCACACCCAAAACAGGCCATCCATCTTTCCACTCAACCGGAACAAGATAAGGAATACGACCTACCGCACCGCAATCCTCAAACAGATAAGCAAACCAGCGTCCATCCGGTGTATCCACCAGCCCACCTTGTGCAATTCCACGATCCTGAAAAACGACTCGTCCTTCATAAGGTCCAGTTATCTTATCAGCACGATGCACAATCACAGTACGTACTCCGCCACGCGGCCAAGTGATATTAAAAAGATAATACTTCCCGTTTACCTTGAAAAGTTGTGAACCCTCAGCACCCAGCATGATATTATCTCCGGCCGGTGCACTGGCATTCTCTATCATTACCCTCTCCGTACCCGGCTTTACACCTGAAAGATCCGGTTTCAGCTCCGCCAAAAAGAGTTTCCCATTACCATATATCATGTAGATATGCCCGTCCTCATCAAAGAAAAAAGAATGATCATGATAAGCGGGAGAGAATTCCGTACACTTCCAGGGACCTTTTTCAAGATTTTTAGTGGTATAAAAATATGTCTTGCCCGTAGTCTGAGCGAAAGTGGAGAGATAGTACACTCCCTCGTGATAGCGAAGACAACTCGCCCACGACCCACGCCCATAAGTATTTTTCCCGTCATCCAAGTTCATGGTAGGTATATTGGCAAGCGTATCGTAAGCATAATTCACCAATTTCCAATTCACCAAGTCATTTGATTTCATAATAGGAACTCCCGGAGACATATGCATCGTAGTGCTGCTCATGTAATAAGTATCCCCCACACGCAGCATTGACATATCTGGTGCATCAGCATAAATCACAGGATTAGTTGCAGGCTTTTGCGCCGACAGCGGTAATAGTATGCAACAAAACAAGTTACATAAAAGTAAAAGAGTTTTTTGTTTTTTCATATTTGTATTAAACTACATGTAATTATCGTCTTTATATTAATTCTTATTGAAATAGCAATTGTGCGTACTGATGCAACGCCCTGCGCCAAGTCAGCCACTCATGTGCAGTTTCAGGAGATTCATAATAAGTATATTTTATCCCCTGTTTATCCAACATTTGCCTGAAAGCTTTTACAACACCGGGAAAAGGAGCCGGCTCGGAAGTCCCCAAACCCAGAAAGAAAGACTTGAATTGCCTGTTTACCGCTTTCCCATCTTTAAATTTTCCACCTAAAAAAGTATCAGCATCCAAAGGTTCCGTACTCGGATAGTTGGATGTACCGCTAAAACCACCATAATAGGCAAAAGCCTCCGGATGATTCATGGCAATGCGCATCGTTTGATTTGCCCCCATTGATAAACCGGCAATAGCCCGGCTCTCACGATTAGGCAATGTACGGAACTTCTCATCAATCATTGGTATGACCTCTTGCATCAGCACTTCCTCAAATACCGTTGTCTGGAAAGGAGCTTGTTCGCTCGGCCTGGTTGCATAACCATTATCCATGACAATCAGCATCGGGACTGCTTTCTTCGCAGCAATCAGATTATCCAATATCAAATTCGCTTTACCCTGACTGCCCCAACCCGTTCATCCTCAAAGCTGCCATGCTGAAGATAAAGCACCGGATAATGCCTCTTCGTATTGACTTCATATCCAGCTGGTGTATACACGAAACAACGTCTCCACGACTGTGTAATTTTAGAATAATAGTTCAACTCACTCACCAAACCATGAGGTACATCTTTCAAAGCATAAAAATCTTCATCACGTGCCGGAATTTCAATTCCACTCCCCCAACGTCCTGCACCATAAAAATATTTCGTACCCGGATCGGGAACAGATGCCCCATCCACATTCAACTGATAATAATGAAACCCCTCTTGCTGACGTTCTGATTCTCCCGTCCAAAACCCTTGCTCATTCTTTATCATGTCATATTTTACACCACCAATATCAAGCTGTACTTTTTTGGCTTCCGGTGCATAAAGTTGGGCACGTACCCTCCCTTCAGAATTAACCTGAGGATATGCTTTCCCTAATTGGTTTACGCTTGAAGGTCTGAAATCTTCAAGAACTTGTGCATAAGAGAGCGAATTAAGATTCGTCAGTAATGCAAAAGCGCCAAATAATGTGATAATCTTTTTCATTGCCATATTGTGAAGCTGGTTTAACAATATTACAAAGAAAAAACATCTTTTGCTAATTTCTTTTCCAAAATCTGTTGCAGATTCTTTTGCTTATGTTACATATTTCAGAAAAGTATCAGCCCAGTGCAAATTCTATAAATATTATATTCTACTGATCTAAATTA
>ENA-OQLB01000030-OQLB01000030.1-human-gut-metagenome-genome-assembly--contig:-NODE-30-length-76715-cov-6.629955_pt1 | contig 76715 bp, 79 predicted proteins | sample MGYA00242656_ERZ504813 | MGnify/ENA primary metagenome ERZ504813 (study PRJEB26092, sample SAMD00036388) | human gut metagenome | host: Homo sapiens | study: EMG produced TPA metagenomics assembly of... | reverse complement strand
TCTTGCTGGATGAGGAATAATCCGCTAAGATAAATGTTAAAAAGGGACGGAATGTGTTTGCATATCCGTCCTTTTTTCTTAATCTGTGTTATAGAACATACTTTTTTCTTGGATAGTTTGCAAATATCCCAAGAGTCCGTATCTTTGCAATGTGTTTTTCATAGTATTAGATTTAAGGTTAACAAAGGTTGGAGTACAGCGGTACTCCTTTTTTTTGCCCTTATGTCATGTAAAGGCTGGATCATAGCCTTTTTATAGTCAATTTGCTTTCACCGGTAGTCTGTTGTGACAATATTGTAAAACAAATGCGTGTGAGCTTCTCCTTGTTCCATGAATGTATTAATTTGGGATCGGTTAGCTTGATAGTCTTTATTTCAGGAGACAGAATCTTTTTATTATATTCCAGTCTGAATTTACCCGCTTCGTCTGTCAGTATGATGTTCTTGTGGTTGTCGATTTCTACTTCACAGCAAGTCATCAGGTTTAATACATTCGGTTTTAGACATGCCGACAACTCCCATTTGTCGGTGATTGTGAAATCTTTTTTCCTGTGCAGCGTATAGCCGCGTATCCAGCTTTTCACGTTTGCTTCCTGCGAATAAGCGCCAGCGATATCCACTTGGTAGGATATTGTTTGGGCAGTGGCTTTGTATTGCTGGTTACGGGCTGCAAATTCTTTTCCGTCTTTCTGCGCTGTCCCGTTGATAAGGGGCAGGTTGTGATACTCGGACTGCATGGTCCATATCGTATAGCGTTCCGGACCGAAAGTCTGCCGCGTATATGTCCCCACACCCGCATCAATGAGTATCGGCCGGGCATCGTAGTAAAGGATGCACGAGCCTACGTCGTTGTGGTTATGGCTTTCTTTATTGTGTCCGCCTTTTGCTGCAAAGAAGAAGCCGTCGCTTGTTCCTTCGGCATCGCGTGCCACGCAGATTTGTGTATCTTTGAACCAGTAAGCGCCTGTCAGCGGTTCGCCTTGCTGTTGGCCGATGATGTCCTTATACATAAAGAGCTCATCCAAGGCGGAGGCGAAGTAGCCGTTTACTCCATTCTTGAAACTTTGGTTTTGCTGTGCCATGAACGAGGCGAATTCCATCATTGCAGGATCTCCTATCAGTTTGCCGTACTGATAGAGGATGCCCGGACTTGGGTTCACTTTGGGCGCGGAGTCGGCAAAGTTTACAAAATAATTGCCACCGATATGCACCCGGTAGATGTACTGTGCCATATTACGCAGGAGAGGAGAATCGAAGATATTTACCTTGTTCCCCGTTACTTTAGCCAGCAGATCCAGAAACTTCAAGGCGTAGCCGGACGCTCCGCTCCAATAGGTAGGCCCTTCATCACAGGCGCCGTCTTCGTGGTACATGCTAAAAAAGAAGTCTGTGGATTTCATAAGTTTCCATACGCCCCGGCGGATGCGCTCCGTATCCGTTTCTACCAGCATCAGGGCCTGTAATACATTGTAGTTGATCCATGGGTTCCAGTTGTTTACTTGCTGGCCGCCAAAGCCCATCCACCAGTAATCATCTCTTGCGAAATAGGGGGTTATCAGGTTCTTAGTGACCTCCTCTACAATGCGTTGGTTGATTAGCGGGCTTACTTTATCGAATTCGTCTTTCAGAAAATAATAGGTCCATGCTATTTGTGCACCGATGTCGGCAACCACTAATTCAATGGTAGGTTCGTTTCTGTCGGGCAGTCCTGAACGGTCTTTCTGAAAACCGAGATGTGCCGAATGTATCCAAGAGGTTTCGCACAAGAACCATGTGCCGTCTATGATGGCATCCATGAACCTACCTTTGCCCTCTACTAATTCGGCAAGTGTCAGTGCCTGTAAAGCCCGGTGGTTGGCGCGTCCCGTACGTATCTCTCCGGTGCGCTTGAAAGCCAGATAGTCCGAAGCAAGATCGGGTTTCCAGATGTGTGTCAAGGCTTTCTCTCCGTTACGGATGATAATCTCTTTCATTTCGGGCGCTACCCGTTCTTCCCAGGCTTTCCGGTCGGCATAGCCGGGGTAGTCCACCCAGCTTTGTCCGTAGCGGATGGCTGTTCCTAAATCTTCATAGGAGATACATTGTTCAAGCAAGTGCCTTTCAGTTGTGCCGGCGGAGTAGCAGAAAGGTGCGACAAGCAGGAAGGCGGTGAGTAATAAGACTTTTAGTTTGGGCATTGGTGGTGTGTATTAGAGGTTCTTAATCCGGAAGTCAGTGAATAGCACATGGTTCTGTAACAGTCTCAATCCGAAATGTCCGTCGCCTTCGTTGCGTTTGATAGAGAGGCGGAATAGTTCTTCTCCATTGATGCGGTAGGTTGTGATTCCTTTCTGCACACGGATTTGGATGTGATACCATTGGTTGGGGAACAGCAGGTGAGCGGGATCTGTATATTCCTTGATTACAGGCCTTACTATTGAATCGTTCAAAGAAGGGCCTCCGCCGTAGTATTGACGGAAACGGGTGGTGGAGTTATGGTTTCCTCCATATCCCACGTAAAACAGCTTTAAGGACTTGTAGTGTTGGAAGATGCCTTTTCTCCATGCTGCCTGTGCATGCAGGTTCTCAGGATGTTCCGGGTCGTTGGCGCCCAGAAACAGTTCAGGTCGCTTAAGCGGTCGTACTTCCCGCCCTGCATCAGCATCTTTATGCGGTAACTGATTTCATAGTCGCCTGTCAGACGTTTGTTATACCATAGCGTAAGGCCTTTGGGAGCCGTTATGTCCAGTGTGTCACCGGATACCATTATTTGCATTTCGCCGGAATGGTCCTCGATGGCCCAGTTTTTCAAGATGACTTGGGCCTGCATGATGAAGGGGAAAAGTAGGAATAAGCTTCCTGCAAGAATTCTGTAAATGAGTTGTCGGTTCATGGAAATAGTTGTTAAACAGTTTTTCTTTTAAAGGCAAAAGTAGCCAATCGGCATGAATAAGAGAAATTGAGAAAAGAAAAAGGCTGAACTTTTGCAAATCCAGCCTTTCCCCAACCTTGTTAATCCAAATAAAACCCTTTTTTACCTTAAAATCAAATGTCTGTTTTGTTTATAAGTTATTACTGATGTCTGTCCATGTATCTTTTCATTGCTTCCAGATAGTAGTAGTCAGCATAATTCAGCGGTACATCTATCTCGGAACCATGCGGCAGTGAGCCTGTGGAGTGCATCAGCACATAACCCTGGTTGCTGCCTTTGGCAGACAGATAACCGGGACCGGAAAGACTTTTCAATATAGTCTCGGCATAGTCGGCATATTTCTTGCCGTCGGGCACGAACGTGCTGAGTTCTAAGAATGCGGATGCCGTAATGGCTGCGGCCGATGCGTCACGTGGCGTTTTTTCGCCTGTCGGAGCGTCATAATCCCAGTAGGGATAAGGTCGTCGGTTTTTACGCGTTCCATGATCATGTCTGCAATGTGAATGGCTTCTTGCAAGAAAGCCACGTCCTGGGTTTCACGATAGCAAGAGGTATAGCCGTACACTCCCCATGCCTGTCCGCGCGACCATGCCGACTCGGCATTTTTGCCTTGATGCGTCTGTTTGACTTCTACACTTCCGTCATTGTTGTAGCTCACCACATGATAGGAGGTGTAGTCGGGACGGAAATGGTTTTTCATGGTGGTCTGCGCATGCTTTACGGCTATGTCTTTGTATTTGTTGTCTCCTGTCAGCTTGGAAACGTTGAACAGCAAGTCCAGATTCATCATATTGTCAATGATGACCGGGAAGTTCCATTCGCCGAAATCCCATGAACGGATGCAGCCTATTTCCGGATTGAAACGGGAACATAAATTATCCGCGGTTTCTATAAGTACCGCTTTTATGGTGTCGTTGGGGGCAAGGCGAAGCGCGTTGCCGTAGCTGCAATTCATCATGAAGCCTATATCGTGCGTGCCTTTCAGCTCACGGATGGGGTTCAGCAGGTTGGTGTACTCGATGGCGCGGTTCTTCAACTCCTCATCACCGGTCATTTCGTAAGCATACCAAAGGCTGCCGGGAAAGAAACCGCTGGTCCAGTCGTAAATGCTGCAAAGATATCTTTGGCCCAGTTGCAAAGCCGGTGGATTGGGATGCAGAGAGTCTATATATGATTTGTCTTCACGTTGCAGTTGCGTGTCAAGGAAATTCACGTCGTAACCGGAATATATGGAGCGTGGCAGCTTGCCGGTTCCGGAAAGTTCTTCAGCGGTCAGTTTCAATTGGTAGGAAGCGGCGTCGAGCGCGTTGCTCATCCATGCCTCTTGGGGGGCCGGGGTGTTTTTACAACCGGTCAGGCCGATGAGCAGGGCGGTTGCAAATAACAAGGAGTTTCTTTTCATATTTATTGAATATTAGTGATTATTGTTCGTATGCAAAAATATGGATATTCGGTAAATATCTTGTATAAGGTTGTTGAAAGGAACTTCGGAAGGGTCCAAAGACGTCTCACTTTTGTCGCATACAGTTTTAATTTTGTGTTTTATCGGACAGAAGTATCATGGCAACCCGAAAAAGTTCCCTCCTTTGCCTTCAACCGGGCCTATCGGGGATGCTTCGGCAGCTTGAGACGTGATGGTCACCGTTTCGCCTTTTCGTATATCCAATGCGTACACACCTTTGCCTTGGGGAACCAGCATGCATTGCCGATTTTGACAACAGGATTTTCCATATCCGTCTGTAAGATGCAGGACTCTCCCGCGAAGCTTTTAATCCGTATGTCTGTTGTTTTCCCTCCTTTGCGGATGGCGGAAACGAGGAAAGCGCCTTCTGCCCGCAGGTCTTGGAACCGGACGTCCTGCCATTGGGAGGGGACGGCGGGGAATACGCGTATTTTCTTTCCCCAGCTCTGCAACAGCATCTCGTGGACACATTGTGCGCCTGATAGGGGCGTTTCGATAACGGGACCGCTTTCCATATACATTGTGTTGGGACGCAGGGTAAGGCAAACAGGCCGTTTAATTTTTCCAATGCCTTGTTTCCTTCACCGAAAGCGGCGTACAATAAGGATGCGCCCGTATAGGAAAATCCGAGGATATTGTCGGGCAGGCTGTGCCAGTGTTCCACCGACTTCTCCAGCAATTCTTTGCTGCCTTCCTGCTCCGCGTTCAGGAGATGGAGCGGATAGAACATCAGCAGGTGTGAGAAGTGGCGGTGCGAACGGTTGTAGGGGACATCTTTTCCTATCATCATGCCATCCTCGTTTTGGGGATAGTCGGTCAGTTTGTCGGCGATGTGCTGCCATGTGGGGCGTAGTTCGTCGTTGATGGACAGAATGCGGCAAGCCTCAAGCAGAGTCAGGCATCCCCAGCGGAGCAGTGCAAGGTCGTAGTTGCAGTCTTTGGCGTTTCCGTATTCCGGAGAGTAGGTCTCTTTCAGGTGCAGTATGCCTTGCCCGTCTTCTTCGAGGAAAGGAAGATAGAAGTTGATGGCACGTCTTAGAGTGGGGTAGACCGTATTTCGCAGGATGCTCTCGTCCATGCTGTAACGGTATTGTAACCAGAGGTTGTGGCATAACCATGGGAGGTTGCCCACTTGGGCGAACGGTTTGCTGCCGGGCACGCGCACATCTACTCCCACCAAGTTGAAGTCGGTGGCTACGGGCAGTGCGGCGGCATCTTTCCGGTAGGCTTCTGGCACATTGTTTATTAAGTTTTCAAAGTTGTTGTTTATCGCATCCACCATCGGCATGCCCAGCTCCAGCCTGTTGGAGGCATAGACGGGCCAGTAACTTAGTTGCACGTTCAGGTTCCACCAGGTGTTGGGCCATGGCGTCAGCACTTGCCAGGGGCCGCTGTTGTCCAGCAGTCCGCCGCCGACGCGTGTTGCGGATGCCAGCTTGTACATTTGCGCCCAATAGAAGTTTTCTATCTTTTTGTCGGGCAGGCTTATGAAGCTTTGGGGGTAATAATTGTGCCACCAGTCCCGGTGTGCTTGCCGGAGGAGGGATATATCCGCCGTTTGCAGGTTTGCCAATGCGGTCTCCGCCTTTTTCAGGCGTCGGTCTCAGGAAAGGAGTGTGCGTTGCTGATGACAAGGACGCTTTTATTGCCTTTCCTTATTTCTTTCCAGACGGTGGCGGTACCTCCACCTGCCAGCAACGGTTGCCAGCAGTAGTTCAGCCGTTGCGTTCGTACAGTTGTGATGCGGGGTTGGATATATAGTCTTTCTTGAAGTGGTTCTTGCTTTTTTTCAGTATGGCGTTCAGCTGTCTGGGCGAATCGGTGCTTTCCGGATAGAACCGCCAGGTAAAACCTCTCTCGCCTTCCGTCGCTTCCGCTTCGACAATAATGTAGGGGCTTTCGGAGGTGACGCAGGCCCTTAGCTTTATTTCCCCCGATGTGGTGCGGATGCATCCCCGGGTTTCGGCATCCCATAGGTCGAGCCGCATGGTTCCGGAAGTGATTTCACCTACGGGGTGGAGGAGGAAGTAGCCTATGAGCAGGCGGCTTCTTCCATAGATGCCTTTGTCGTCTTCGCGGTGATCGTGCACCATACTGTTGTTTACGTCCACCCGTATTGCGTTCTTTTCCGGTTCTTTGCAGATGTAGGTCCCCATACTTCCGTTTCCCATAAAGGGGGCTTCGTACCATGTCTGAGGCAGACGGTTCCATATCATGTCCTGTCCGGACATAAACGTTTTCCAATTGATCTGGCAATAGCAACAAACAGCTGTACACCATATCACAATAGAGAATAATAGGGCTCTTTTCATGTATTAATTAAGTTTTGTAATTTGTTGTATGTTTCTTTAATTATTTCCGTCTATGATGTCATAATTGTTCTTGTTCATAGGCTTGATTGGATAACGTGGCAGTATACAGTCAAATGTCAATTCAATTACTGATGCGATATTATCAGGAGCTTTTGAAGGCACATTGATATAAATTCCATCATGTGTATTTTCAAAATTCAGAATCTGCATTGTGTAGCAAGCGTGCGGAAGAAGCAGTTTGATACAAACGAAACAGTAATTTCCCGTCTTCAGGCCATTCGATAACATGAAGATAAACGTGAGTCTTATTTGCAATGACTTTTTGTGTACAATACCGAAATCGGGCTTCTTTACCTTGCAACGTTCTGTTCCGTAAATAGAGTTTCCGTATTTTTTCATCCATTTTCCTATTGTATCCAGGCGTTGAATGTTCCCTTCCGGAATGGAACCATCAGGAGCGGGACCTATATTCAACAGGAAGTTACCTCCTTTGGATACAATATCAATTAGATTGGTTATTAAAGTCTGAGGAGATTTCCATACAACTCCCCTGCATTGGTATCCCCAACTGTTGTTCAACGTCATGCAAGTTTCCCAATCCGTACCGTCCAATTGTTTTTCTGTCGGTATTGCCTGTTCCGGAGTTTTATAATCTCCCGTAATGTCTTCTTCATTTCTCACCAGTCTGTCATTGGTTATGATATGAGGATACTTCTTTATCACCTCATTTATTTTTCTTGCGAGAGTGGGTGGACCACTAGGAGTGTCCCACCAAATAACAGCGACATCACCGTAATTCTTGAGTAACTCTTTTATTTGGGGGATAGCTACACTATCTGTATATTCTTCCATTGTACGTGCTTGTTGTACCGGGTCCCAACTGCCGTTATGAGCTGCAGTGTAAGCATCAATCTTTTCCGCATCAGGGTTTGGCCAGCCTTGTTCCATAGGTCTTCTGTGTGTAGCCCCCCGGGATTATTCCAGTCTTGCGCCTGCGAGTAATAAAAACCTAATTTCATTTTATGTTTCCGGCAGGCTTTTGCCAATCCGTCCAATACATCTTTACCATAGGGAGTGAAATCTACTATGTTATAATTGCTTGCATTACTTTTAAACATAGCAAATCCGTCATGGTGTTTTGCAGTTATGATTATGTATTTCATTCCCGCATTTTTGGCTAATAGTACCCATTCTTCCGGATTGTATTTGATGGGATTGAAGGTTTTGGTCATTTCCTGATATTCTTTTACGGGAATTTTGCAACGGTTCATCATCCATGCCGGTCCACCTACTCGTGACAAATATCCATGATAGTCACCTCCCCACACAGCGTAAGGCCCCCAGTGTATGAACATACCGAAGCGTGCTTCACGCCACCATGCCATCTTTTTGTCTTGTTCACTTTGTTGTGCAAATGAATTAAAACTAAAAAGAAGGAATAAAAAAATAATTTTCAATTTACTTTTCATATCATATTATCTAGTGATTAGAACTGTTTTACCATTTCCCCATTGTCTGTACTCTTTGGTCACTCATTTCTTGGGTTTCCCATTTTCCATTGACACTGTCGAACAGGACAGAAGCGCCTTTTTCTTTACATGAATAAGTCTTTCCATATATGCCGGGTGAACCGACTGCCGGAGTGACGACCAAATATCGGTCGTCACTGTCACAACGCTTCTCATAACTTATTAACTTTCACATTTATAGTAGGTTGACTATAAAAGTGATGAGTGATGAGAAAAAACTCATTATTGCATAGTGACTTTAAAGGCATAAGCATATTCTCCTACCGGGCAGCCGGTGTAGTGATATACAATCCGCTTTCATCCTGTGTCCATTTAACTTTCTCTCCGGATGCAAGGAACGAAATGGATTGGATGTTTTTTAGCTCTTGATTGTTCAGCTTTTGTACTTTGAGGGTTTCACCGTTTCCCGGCCAGTCCAAAGTGAAGATGTATATTACATTCTTTTTGGTGGTGAAACGTATGTCCTTTGCAGTGAATTTGTACAGGTAGTCCGCATACTGCTTCTTGCCGCTTGCGACATTCATATTGAATGTGCCTTCGCCATATACTTTGAAGGGACGGGTATCGTAAATAGCTTCACCGTTTAATTTCAACCAGTTGCCTATTTTCACCAGTTCATCCCGAAATGTTTCGGGCAGGCTGCCGTCAGCGCGGAGACCTACATTGAGCATCATATTGCCGTTTTTGCTGACAATATCCACAAGGTTGTCCACAATCTGTCCTGCCGTCATGCGCAGTTGGTCTTTTGTCTTTCCCTGTATGACAGAACCCATACCGGCATCTCCACCCTCTTTATTGATGTTCAGCGAGTTTCCCATGTAGAACCAGCCGGGATTGACGGTGGTATCCATTAAAAACGGATTTTTCTGCAAATCGTCTTCGCCGGAACATTCTCGGTCGAGCGTATATCCTTTCCTTATTCTTTTGATGGTGAGTACGCCATTCTGCACTCCTTTGCGTGAGAGATTCTTATTGTAGAAATGCGCTGCCAGTTGCTGACCGTAGATGCCGTTGGGCAACGGACCGTCAAATAGAGTAGTTCGGGTTCGTATTTATCTATCAGCTCTTTGGTTCTGAGATACCATGACTGGGCGAATTCGGGTTCCAGCCGCATGATGCGATCGGAGGTGCGTTTGCCGTATAGACCTTCGTAGGCTGGGTTCGTGTAGTCATAAGGTATGCCGGCATAGGGGCCTCGGGATCGGCATTGGTGCCTTGATAGAACATATGCTCATGGCAGTAGTTGCTAAGGTGAGAGGAGATGGCAAAATGGACTCCTACTTTTTTGCATGCTTTCTGCCATGCGCCCACGATGTCTAGTTTAGGACCCATGTTTACGGAGTTCCAGGTTGGTGGCTTGAGTCGTACAAGTCGAAATTATCATGGTGAACGGCCATAACCCCGATAAACTTTGCGCCTATTTCCTTATAGAAGGCAGCCAATGAGTCGGCATTGAACTTATCGGCTTTCCACATCGGTATGAAGTCTTTATAACCGAATTTGGACGGGTGTCCGTAGGTTTTCAGATGATGCTGGTACACTTTAGGCGCATGCGCCCTGTAACCTAATATCGGATGTTTGCGCAGGCAGGAATCCGGTTCCTGATACCAGTACATCCACCTGCCGTAATGACCGTCGTGCCCCGGGACGGAGTTGACTCCCCAATGCATGTAGATGCCGAATTTGGCATTACGAAACCATTCGGGGCATTGGTAATGTGCCGCTATGGATTCATCGGTAGGTTCGATTGGGCCTGATGCGATGTCAAAGTTGAAAGTTGCCGCGCTTGGATTTATCAGGCATCCTGGCCGAAGTCCTCCTGCTGGGCTTGTACGGTAAGAGTGGTACATGAGAAGATGAATAGTAGTGCTTTGATGTTCATGATAGATATTTTGCTTTACAAGTAGAACAGTACTGAAAGAGGATAGGTTATTATACTATCTTTATTTGATTGCATAATAAGATATCCTCTTTTAGGTTGGATTATTTAGAATTATTTATACCGGGCAGTATCCCACCATACGCGAACTGACAATCCGTCTCCCTGGCCGCCGTTCAGGGTTGGATCTGTTGCGTACTCTTTGTTATTGCTCAATTCATTGTTCCACGTAACGCAGTTTTTTGATAAACTCACCGTTTTTCGGATTAATTGTGGGCTCAAGGCTTTGCTTCACCGGGTTCAGCTTCGGATAACCGGTGCGGCGGAACTCTGCCCACGCTTCTTCCGAATTGGGATAGATTCCTATCCATTTTTGGGTGATGATTTTTTCCAGTTTGGCTTCGAAGCTGTCAGCATTGTTCCAGGCTACATTGCCTTCACTTATGTACTTGTCATCATTACTTTTGGAGTAGGAATCCTTAGGAGCGTTGGCTCTCATTTCCTCGAATGAGGCGCGAATACCGTTTTCATAGTTCGTTTTGGCATCGCCTGCTCCTTGCCAGCCGCGCAAAGCAGCTTCGGCTTTCAGGAAGCACACTTCCGAGTAATTCATCAGTCCCAGCGGAGTGAAGTCTGCGTCGGTTTTGGGCTTTGAGATGTTATCGCCTTTTTCGGCAGAGTTCCAGTCATATCCCCACATATATCCCCAAATACAGGAGTTGTGGTTGTTATCATATTCGGGCAGTGAAAGTTCGGTAACGGGCAGCCCGTTAGGAACTCCTTTCCACTCTTCAGCGCCGTCTTTCCCTTGTACCCATGCTTGGCTTTTTGACAAGATTAAAGTGAGGCGCGGGTCAGGTACTGCACCATAGCCTTGTAATATATCTACCATTGTTTTGCTGGCTCTGGCTTCATCTACCACCAAGCTGCGGAGCAATGGGTTTGCCCAAACATTGGTTGGGGAGGCGTTACTCCTGCGTTATCGGCATTGGATGCCAAAAGCACTTCTTTCAAGGCAAGTTCTCCTTCTGCTTTTGCCTTTTCCGGATCGATAAAAGAAAGACGTATAGCAGCACGCAGGCGCAATGAATTAGCAAGCTTTATCCACTTGTCTACGTCACCTTGATAGATCAAATCTTCGGTGGAATATTTCAATTGATTGCTCTTTTGCTGTTTTAGTTCGTCAACCGCTTCAGTCAGTTCCTTGAACACGTCGTAATAGATGTCTTTCTGGCTGTCGTATGGAATCAGTGTTTCACCTCTTCCTGCTTTGAAATAAGGAATATCGCCGAATGTGTCGGTCATACGTATGGTGCTGATAGCTAAATTTATGCGCATAATCTGATACATGTCGTCGTATTCCGGATGATTTTCCAGAGTAGGTTCTATTTCCCGGATTCTCTTTACCATTTGTCGATAGTAGGGAGTCCATAGTCCACGTTCTGCCCATGAGGTGTTGTAAACATAGTTGCCTGATGTAAAAGAAGAACTTGTATTGGACATATATTGGCAATACAGGAATGAATAGAGCAAGGCTGCTCTTTGATAGTCTCCGTATACTATGTGGAAACCATGATATTGCATATTGGGCAATGATAAATCGGGAGATATTTCATTAACGGCCAATGGATCCCTGTTCATATCTTCGAATCCATTTGTACAACTGCTGATGACGGCTGCAGAAAATAGTGCGATTAGAATTTTATGTAATTTCATAATGATGTCTTTTTTAGAATTTTACATTAAGCGAGAAACCGATAGTTCTTGTTGACGGAAGAGCTGCAAGCTCGAATGCTTGGAATACATCTTGGCTGTTTTGCGCAAACTCAGCATTTACGGGAGCAGCTTTATAGATGTTGAACAGGTCGCGTCCTACAACAGATACTTTTACATTGGTTATCGGAGTGTTCCTGAACCAGACTTGTGGCAGGGTATAGCCGATAGAAAGTTCACGCAGTTTCACGTAAGTGGCATCGTGCAGGAATTCCTCTCCTACCGGATAAGTACCGGCTATGGTGGCGTAATATTCCTGAGCGGTTATTTGTTTGGTGTTTTCTTGTCCGGTTGATTCTACGATACCGTTTACCACCATACCGTCGCGTCCGTTCAGTGTCCGTTTGGAATTTCCTGCTCCGGTGGCGTAGGCATCGGTCATGGAAAGAAATTGTCCACCATATCTGACATCAATCAAGGCATTAAGCACAATGTTTTTCCAACTGAGTGTGGTTCCGAAAGAACCTGTCCATTTGGGCATCATATTGCCGATGACCTTTTCTGATTTTGTGTCGATAAGAGGGAGACCGTCATCGCTTACCAGAATCCGTCCTTCTTTGTTTCTCTTATAGGCAGTGGATACAATGTCACCGAATTTGCCGCCTTCGTCAATGACTACTTTCCCTACTCGTACATTGGTAGTGAGTGGAAATACATAGCGTTTGTTCTTCTCATCCAGTTCTACATTGCGCGTGGTATTCTTACCCCAGTTCAGAGTTACGTCCCAACGCCAATCTTTAGTCTGGATGGGAGTACCGGTAATCATTAATTCAACACCCTTGCTTTCCATCTTTCCGGCATTGATTTTTTTGCTGGCATATCCAGAAGAACCGGGAACTGTCATGGATAGAATCTGATCGGTAGTAATGGATTTATAGTAGGTGAAATCAATACCTAAACGGTTGCTGAACATGCGGTAGTCCACACCCAGCTCCCATGATACGGTCTTTTCGGGTTTGAGGTCGGCAAGCGGGTAGGTGTTGGAGCTGCTGCCTACCGTATGGTTGCCTAAGGCATCCAACGTATACACATTGTACAGTGAATAAGGGGATGTATCGTTACCTACCTGTGCGATAGAACCGCGTACTTTCAGGAAATATTCTTTAGGTAATTCGAATATATCTGATAAGATTCCGCTTAAACTGGCAGAGGGGTAGAAATAAGACCAATTCGAAGAGGGTAAGGTAGATGACCAGTCGTTTCGCGCCGTAACATCAAGGAAGGCATATCCTTTGTACCCCAATGTAGCATTACCCAAGACTGATTGATACGTTTTGAGGAGAAATCTTGTGTTGCTAACTTGCTTTCACCATTGCTCAATGCTACAAAGTTAGGGATAATGGCTTTGCCGCTTTCACCCGCCAGGATTTGAACTTATTATAGTTTGTGGCGACACCGATATTGGCTGTTACGGAAAAATCCTTGAATCGCTTGTCGAAGTTCAGCATCAGGTCTGCATTGAACTCTTCTCTGGTGGTATTTGTGATTGTCATCAAGTCTTTAGGACTTTCGGCCTTTGAATGATAAGGCATGTAAGTTTCAACATTGTCTGACATCCGGTCCATGCCCACTCTTCCGGTTATTTTCAGGTAATCGGTGATGTTGCCCACTACGGTGACCTGCCCTTGGAAACGGTCTCTGTTCAATTCGTTCCCATTGCCTTTTTCTATGAATCCGTAAGGATTTCTATACTCGGTATCTTCGCCATGCCAGTTTACGACATAACCGTCAATGCCTACGGGATTCTGCAAATCTTGTAAACGGATGCTTCTCGGAATCCGGATAAGGTGTGACCATGTACTGGTATAGAATGTCTCGGGACGGTTCTTTACTTTCTCACGAAAATAGGCTACTTTACCGCCGATAGTTAAATACTTGTTTTTGATTTCCACATTCAGGTTATAATTCTGCTTGTTCATAGATTCATTGGGCAGAATACCTTGGTTACGCGTGTCGGTGAAAGAAAAACGGGCGTTCATCTTATCATTTCCACCGGTAGCGCTGACGGAGTTGTATAGTTCAGGGCTGTACGGAAGAAATCATCGATTATATTTTTCTGGGGTAGCATGGCGTACTCTTTATAAGACTCATCCCCGTAGAATTCATTACGCCAATTGGGAATGATTTGTCCGGTCATTTTAGGTCCCCATGAACCGGTAGCTTCAAGCGCATATTGTCCATTGGTTCCTTGTCCGTATACATCTTGAAATTCATAAGAGTCATAGGCTTTGGTCATAGACACATAACCGTTGTATTCCAATTGCAGTTTTCCTTCCTTGCCCTTTTTCGTTGTAATAACGATTGCACCGCTTTGTGCTCTCGAACCGTATAGGGCTGCCGCGTTAGCTCCTTTCAAAACTGAAATACTTTCAATATCGTCAGGATTGATATCAGCAGCTCCCGAAGAATATGAAAACTGTGTATTGCTGTTCGAACTATCCAATACGGGAAGTCCGTCGACTACCCAAAGTGGAGAGTTATTACCGCTTAAAGAGTTAAGACCGCGGAGAACCACGCGGGTAGGGCCGCCTACACCGCTACCGGATTGTGAAATCTGAACACCTGCCACTTTACCCTGCAATAGGTTGGACACGCTGCTGGAACGGTTCTCAGAGAACACATCCGTTTTTACTTCTTGCATGGCATAGCCAATGCTTTCTTTTCTCTCTTAATACCCAGTGCAGTTACTACTACTTCATCCAGCATTTCTGTGTCCTCTTTCAGATTGATGGTGAAAGAACTTTTTCCTTTTATCGATATCTCTTGTGTGACGTATCCTACGAAGGAAATGACTAGTGTTCCATCTTCCGGCGCATCAAAACTGAACTTTCCGTCCATATCGGTAATGGCGCCTATGGAAGTTCCTTTTATAGATACATTTGCACCGATGACCGGACCGAAATTGTCATTTACCACACCTGAGATTCTTTTGTTCTGTAAGATGCTTTCAACGGATTCCGTTCCTTTCATTAAAACAGGCTCATTTGCTGTTGCATAACTGTGGAAACAGCAAGCACCGGTCAATAACGAAAGCATTAGCATTCGTTTCATGTGTGTTTTCTTGTTCTTCATAATACTTTGGATTAATTAATAAATTACTTTTATTATATTATACAATAAGTATACTATTTTATCTTGCCGGTAGCTTGCGCAGGCCTGTCTTTCATCTCCTGCACTTCCCATTTACCGTCAAAGCTGTCATATAGGATAGAGGAATTTTTGTCCTTACTTTCGTACACTTGGCCGTTTATGACCGGTTTCTCTTTTCCGTAACTGAATGTGGCTTGCGTTTTACTGTTCCGGATGTATAGGTTTGCCGGGCGCTTGGTGTTCAGTTCCGCTTCAATCTTCCAGTCGCCGCATTGAAAACTGTTGCTGTCGGCATGCTTGATGTCTACAATCCGGTTCCCGTCCGCTTCCACTTGGATGATGGTAAGGATGCGGTTGGTCTTGCTGGGCGCATAGCTGGCTGTCAGCGACCAAGGGGAGGTAAAATCTTCACCGCGCACGCCTGCCTTCGTATTCGGTTCGGCGGCAAACTTGTCTGTTTGGCTGATGGTGCACTTCTGCTCACTGAACAGGCGGGCAACAGAGGTGTATCTGCTCTTTTTGTTGCGGGTTGTCAGTGTGGATGTCGCTTCGTCTATTTGGAATTTCACCGGGCTGTGCAGCATCCAGTCCCAGCGGACAGCCTTGCCGGCTTCCAGCTCATCGTAGATCACTACGATATTGGGATGCAGCAGGAATATGTGACGGCGGTATTTCTTTAGCGGAGTCTCTCCAAAACCGTTTTCACGCGACTGTTCGAGGTTGTGGTTGGCAAAGTTCTTCTGCCACATGGGGTATTCGCTGATGCCGCAATAGGCATTGGACGCGTCACCCAGAGCGTAGGAAATGTGCTCACCGTTGAACATACGGACGATGTCTCCGTAGGCGCGTGTGGTGAACGGCTGACCGATGCCGTCTACCAGCAAGGTGTTGTGGGCGCGTGTATTGCGGTAGGACAACAGATTGTGCGGATCGGAAAAGTTCATATAATGACCTACTGCATGATAGATGCTTTGCCGCCGTAGTGCAGGTTGAAGGCGTTTTGATTGGAATGTGTGTGGCTGCCGGAACCGAACGCGCCGGAACGGAAGCTGAGGCTGATATTATGCTTATAGTTTTTCAGGTCGTTGTTGGCTATCATTTCGCCAGTGTCTTTGAACCATACGGCTTTGGGGGCATCCGATGGTAACTCGGCTTTCGGGGGGCGTTGCTTGCCGCATGCCATGCGGTAGAGGCGTGTTTCGGATTCCGTCTTATAACGGTTGTTGATGGACGAATACCATGCGGCATAAGGGTCTCCGGTGGTACGTGCCATGAAGTCGGCAAAGGCGCTTCGGATACGCAGGGGTTTGCCGTTGTTCTTCTCATGTCCGTCACCGAAACCGGCGCTCAATGACCGGGGTTGCCAGCTATACAATAGGGCAAGACCGGCGTTCTTATACCAGGGGTGTTGCATGAAGTCCGTTTTCGTCAGGTAGCTGAATAAAGAGGGAACGTAAGCCAGAGTGACGGCATTGGCGCTGAAATAGCTTGTTCCGTTGTGCCATGAGCCGTCGCGGTTGAAACCGGATGCCGGAGCACGCGCCGTCCATAGCTCGTAGCTATATTCCAGATATTCTTTGGCAAGCGGGTATTTGTCGTACATCACCAGTGCCGCTTGCATGAAGTGACGGAAAGCGAATTGCCAGAAATGATTGTCGAAGATATGGGTTTCTTCTTTCTCTATCATGTGTTTTTTATAATAGAGTGACAATACGTCCATAATGATGCCTTCCATTTGCTTGCGCTCTTGCGGAGTGAAGCGGTCGTAACAATTTTCGTAGGTGCACGCCAGAGTGTAAATCAGTTCTCCGGCATTGAAGTCATTGTTGATGACTTTCTTGTCGGGTTCCACTGCCAGCAGGCAACGTACGTTCTGCACCATCTTATCGGCGTACACGTCCAGTTGCAGCATTTGGTAAGCGGTATTCAGGTTGTCACATTCGGCAGCCATACGGGTGATCTGCTGTATGGCTTGGTATCGTTGGTGTAATTGGAGCCGAGTGCATTACGCGAATCGTTGATCATATTCTCGAATTCCGGATTGGAGCGCACTTTCTTGCGCGCCTTTTCTAGATTGCCATTCAGGAAGCAATAGATGCGGGGGTATGTCTGAGGAATGTTGTTCAGGAAAACATTTGCTTCGGGAGTGACGAATTGAGGTATGTCATCGGTTACAGTGAAGCTGTAAGTTTTGCTCCAAGGGAGTTCTTTGCCTTCTTTGCTCACCGAACGTACGCGCCAGTACCATGTGCCGCTTTCCAGCACCTTGTGCGGGTTGAACATGCACCAGGGTTTGGGCTGTGACAGGAGGGTACTTGCGTCCGAAAAGTCTTTGCTTCGCGACAGGTTGAATTGCAGGTAGTCCGACTGCTTGGTGCTTTGGGGCACTAACAACGGGGCAGGGTTTATATATAAGGTATGTCCTTGCTGTGGATACGGAGTCTCGCGTACATTCTCGTGTATGCAAATTATGTTTCCGGCCTGTGCGGCAATCAGTGTCAGGCAGAATGTCAAGAGAATAAAAAGCTGTTTTTTCATGTTATATTGTTCTTGAAATAATTCTAAGTCAACGATAGCAAAGGTATGGGGTTGGCATGAAAACAGCTTGCAGTAATGTCAAATGAATTATTATCAGGATGTAAAGTACTTACACTCCTGTATAAAGTACTTTCAAATTTGTGTAATTCATAAAAAGGTGAGACAAATGGCAATTCAGTCTCACCTTTTTGTGAATTAGTATTTTAATAACTTTCGAATGACTATTTTCCGTACTCTGACGGCAGGCAACCGAAGTATTTTTTAAAGCTGGTGGCGAAGTAGGATGGGGTGTTGAAACCCACCATTCCACTGATTTCCGAAACTGTGTATTTCCCTTCTTTCAGCAGCTTGCATGCCTGGTTGAAACGCATCTTGCGAATGAAGTCATTGGCAGATTCTCCCGTCAGTGCTTTCATCTTGATGTGCAGGTTAGAACGGCTCATGCACATTTCGCGGGCGAATATCTCGGTGGAAAACTCTACATTGTCCATGTGCTTCTCCACAATGGCTATTGCTTTCTTCAGCAGCTCTTCGTCCAACGGATTAAGCGCTACTTTTTCGGGCTCTACTTTCAAGGAATTGGAATAGTGTTCGATAGCCCGGTAGCGGGTGCGGAACAGGTTCTTGATCTTGGTAGCGATCATTATCATTGAGAAAGGTTTGGGAATATAGTCGTCCGCACCTACTTGCAGTCCTTCCAATTGTTCTTTCAGGTCGGTTTTGGCAGACAATATGATGACAGGTATATGGCAGGTGCGCAGGTTCTGTTTTATCTGTTTGCATAGTTGCAGACCGTCCATAACGGGCATCATGACATCCGTCAGTATGAGGCCCACCTCTTGCTCCTTCACAATGGACAACGCTTCCTCTCCGTTTTCTGCTTTCAGTATATGGTAGGTTTTGCCCAACTCCTCACATAGGTATTGGCGGATGTCCGGATTGTCTTCCACAATCAGGATGCTTTCTTTGTTTTGTCCGTCTTTAGCTGCCGTCTCGTCCGGGGTTGTTTCGCCTTCCGAAATCTCTTCGTCTTCCGTATCGATGACATACATGTCCCGGTTGTTGGTGGTGTAGACTCTCTGTTCCTCGATGGATTCGGACTCAACCTGTTTCTCTTCCGGAAGGTATGCCGACTCCTCGGTGGCAGATAGATGGAGAAAGTGCTCCCTACACCTTCTTCGCTCTCCAGCTCGATACGCCCATGATGCAGCTCCACGAGGCGTTGCACCAGTGATAGCCCGATGCCGCTGCCCAAGTGCTCGTTGTCTGCTTGATAGAAGCGTTCGAAGATTTTGCCTTGCTTGTCAACGGGGATGCCGCTTCCCGTATCCTTTACCTGAAGGAGCAACTCGTGATTCTCTTCCTTCAAGGTCACTGTGATGTTCTTGCCTTCACCTGTGTATTTGAAGGCATTGGAAAGCAGATTGTTTACAATCAGTTCCATATAATCCGGATCACAGAATATCTCACGTCCTTCTGCATTGGAACTGAGGTTATAGCTATCCGTTTGCGTTGAGCCAGACGTTCATAGAACAGGAAATTCTTTTCGACCACATTGTGTATCAGATTGAGCCTTACTTTCAAATTGAACACACCTAATTCGGCACGCCGGTAGTCCATTAGTTGGTTCACCAGATGCAATAGTCGGTTGGTATTCTTCTGTACATGTTCCAGTTGCCTGTGCAGCCACCGGTCGCTTACTTTGTCCAGCATTTCCTGTACCGGGGCGAGAATCAGGGTGAGCGGGGTGCGTAATTCATGGGAGATGTTGATAAAGAAACGCAGTTTCATTTCGCTCACTTCTTTCTGTCGCTCTTTGTCCACGCGTTCCATTTGCAGTTTCGCTTCCATGCTTTTGCGCAACCAGAAATAACGGAATATAAAAATGGTGATGGAGATAAAAGCGATGACGAACAGCAGGATAGCCCACCACGTTTTGTACCAGACAGGAAGCACCACGATTTCCAGTTCTGTGGGCGTTTCATTCCATTTCCCGTCGCTGTTGGCGGCTTTTACAAGGAAATGATAGGTGCCCGCCGGCAGGTTGGAGTAGGACACTGTGCGCAGGCTGTTGGAGTAGTACCATTCTTTGTCGAAGCCTTGCAACATATAGGCGAATGTGTTGTGATTGCCTGATATGTAGTTGGATACGACGAAATCCAGTGAAAACATGGACTGTTTGCTCGACAGTGTGATGCTTTTTGTCCCGCTGATATCTGTCTTCAATATGCCGGTGTCGTCATTGGGAAAGACCCTTCGGTTGAACAGGTGCAGTTGGGTGATAACAACCAGTGGAGTGTATGGATTGTCCACTATCTGTTCCGGATGGAACAGAGTGATGCCGTTGATGCCGCCGAAATACATTTGTCCGTCTGCTGTCCGGCAATGGGCGTTGTTGGTGAACTGGTTGCTTTGAAGCCCGTCGCTGTCTGCATAATTGCGGAATTTTTCCGTATTCGGTTGGAAACAACTCAGCCTTGATTGGTGCTTAACCATAAATTGCCGGATGAGTCTTCCAGAATTCCATGTACGACATTATTAGGCAATCCATGTGCTGTGGTATATTGTCTGGTTTCTTTTTTACTTTCGTCAAAGCGGTAGATTCCGTTTCGTGTTCCAATCCAGAAGATCCCGTTACGAGCTTCATGTATACAGTTTATGGACTTATAGTTAAGAGGTGAGCTTTCCGGTATTATCATCGTGTTTAGCAAACCGTTGTCTTTTTCCGTATATACCGACAGTCCTTTTTCTCCGCCAATCCAAAGGCGTCTTTTGCTGTCTCGAAGAAAATAAGTGAACTGATCCTCTGCCAATGGCTGTCCGTCTATTTGTGAGTTTATGGATTGGAATGTTTTGTTCCGGGGATTAAAACGGACAAGCATGGACATGCCGGTCATCCATAACTCTCCGTTTGCGGCAGGTTCTATGTCATATATGTTTTTTACTTCTTCATTATGGAATATTTCTATTTGTCCGGATTTACGGTGCAGAATACCGAGTCCGCCCGTATGTGTGCCTATATAGACCAAATCATTGGCTTCATCTATATATATGTCTTTTATGTCATTTGACATGAGGCCTTCTTCTCTCATGTAATGCGTAAATTGCTGTGTATGGGGGTTGTAATGATTCAAACCGCCGTTATTTGTTCCTATCCAGATTCCTTTTTGAGCATCTTCTTTGATACATCCTATTGTATTGCAGTTCAACGAGTTCTTCTTTGCTGTAAATTGTATGTTATGGAAACGGTTTTTAAGTGGATGATAATAATTCAGCCCTCCATAATAGGTTCCTAACCACATGCCGCCATGGGCATCCATGAAAATGTCGCGAATGGATGTTTGCGATAAACTTCCGCTGATTTCTATGTTGCTGGTATGGTTATTAAATGAATCATGCTTTTCATCATATATACTTAGTGAATTGAGGGTACTATCCATAACCTGTTTTGCGGATCAAGTGTGAGTGAGCGTATATAATTGGAACTTATGCTGTTTGGGTTCTTCGGATTATTGACATAATTGGTGATTTCCTGAGTCTGTAAATTAACTTTGTATAATCCATGTCCCTCTGTCCCTATCCATAGAAGAATAGGCGATTGCTGTAAAATGGAGAGAATTTGTTTGCCTTTTAGTTTATCGGGCATGATGCTTTTTAAAGTCTTGTCGGAGATAGAGTAGGAAAACACGCCTTTATAGCTCCCGATATAAATATGATTGTCCTGCTTTGCAATAGCAGTCGGCAGGATATTCAGTAGTGAAGGGTGCAGAGGATTGTCTGAAAAACAGTGTGTTTCAGTATCGAATGTCAGCAGGTTTTCATTTTGGTTTGTGTAGAGAAGCAACTGCTTTTCATTTATTTCGATGATGCCGTTGATGGCGAGCGTCTTTTTATTTTTGGAATATCTGAAATTCTGAAATCTGTCTTGTTCGGTATCGTAAAGCGATAATCCTTCCTCTGTGCCGGCCCATATTCTTCCTTGGGTGTCTGTAATGCATGCTCTGACGATCACGCTGCCGATGCTATGCGGGTCCGACTCATTATCCGGTAGATAGTAAAATCGTAACCGTCATATTTGTTCAGTCCGTCATAAGTGGCAAACCACATATTGCCTTGTTTGTCTTGGGTAATATCGAATACTGTGTTTTGCGACAGCCCCTCGTTGACTCCGATATGAATAAAGTTAATTGACTCTATGGCCCGCACACGAAGCGGGTATATAAATATCCAAAGTAAAATGGATAAGAAGACAGATTTTGTCATGGTTTGTTGATTTATATCATTAATCATCCATTGGCCCTCATTTGTTCTTGATATATTCCGAGGGTAAACAACCGAAATACTTCTTGAAACTGGTGGCAAAGTAAGACGGGGTACTGAATCCTACCATTACACTGATTTCCGCTACTGTGTATCTTCCCTCTTTCAAAAGTTTGCATGCTCTGTTAAAACGTATCTTGCGGATGAAGTCATTGGTTGACTCACCTGTCAGAGCTTTCATTTTCAGGTGCAGGCTGGAACGGCTCATACACATTTCACGTGCAAACTCCTCGGTAGAGAACTCCACATCGTCAAGGTGCTGTTCCATAATTTCCATAGCCTTTTTCAACACTTCTTCATCCAGAGGACTGAGGGTCAGTTTCTCCGGTTCTATCTCCAGCGAATTTGAATAGTATTGGATAGCTCGATAGCGTGTGCGGAACAGGTTTCTTATTTTCGTTGTCACCAGTGTCAGGGAGAAAGGTTTGGGAATATAATCGTCCGCACCCATATGCAACCCTTCTAATTGTTCTTCTAAATCGGCTTTGGCCGATAAGATTATGACTGGAATATGACAAGTGTTTAGGTTCTGTTTGATTTGCTTGCATAGCTGCAGGCCGTCCATTACGGGCATCATGACATCCGTCAATATAAGATTTATTTCCTGCTCTTTCATTATTTCCAATGCGTCTTTGCCATTTTTCGCTTCCAGAACATTGTACAATTTGCCCAGTTCTTCACAGAGGTACTGGCGGATGTCCGAATTGTCTTCTACAATCAGGATGCTTTCTTTCTGCCGAGGTTTTGTTGGTTTTTCCGGTTCTTCTTCCGTTTCTTCTTCGGAGGCTTCTTCGGCGTCTGCAACATACATTTCCTGTGGATTGACAGAGTAGCTTTGTTCTATTTCTGCTATGGTGCTTTCCTGCTGAAATTCTTCCGGACGATAAAACTTCTTGTCAATAGGCAGGAAAATGGAAAAGGTGCTTCCAACGCCTTCTGCACTGTCCAGTTCGATATGTCCATGATGAAGTTCCACCAGGCGTTGCACTAACGAAAGTCCGATACCGCTGCCGGTATGACTGCTTTTGACTTGATAGAACCGTTCGAATATCTTTTTCTGTTCTTCCAAGGGTATTCCGTTGCCGGTATCTTTGACTTGTAAAAGAAGGTTGTTTCCGGTATCTTTCAATGATACAGTGATACTCTGCCTTCTTCTGTGTGCTTAAAAGCATTGGATAACAAATTATTCACAATCAGCTCCAGATAATTGGGATCACAGAGTATTTCTTTATCTTCCACTTCCGAGCAGAAGTCATATTGTATTCCCTTTCGTTGTGCCAACGCTTCATAGAACCGAAAGTTCTTTTCAATAATCCGGTGTACTTGGGACGGTTTTACTTTCAGACCGAAGACTCCCAGTTCGGCTTTCCTGTAATCCAACAGTTGATTAACTAGATGCAACAACCGGGTAGCATTTTGTTTCATCAGTTCCAGTTGCTTGTGTTGCCACCGGTCATTCACTTTGTTGAGCATTTCATGGAGCGGAGCCAGTATCAAGGTGAGTGGGGTGCGCAGTTCGTGGGAGATGTTGATGAAGAAACGTAGCTTCATTTCGTTTACTTCTTTTTGTCGTTCCTTGTCTATCTGTGCCATTTGTATCTCAGCTTTCATGCTTTTCCGAATCCAAAAATAGCGGAAGACGAAAACTGTGGCGGCTATGAAAGCTGCTGCAAACAAGAGGGATGCCCACCAGGTTTTGTACCAGGCAGGCAGAATGATAATCTCCAGCTCGGTGGGTGTTTCATTCCATTTGCCGTCATTGTTGGCTGCTTTTACGAGAAAACGGTAAGTGCCTTGCGGCAGATTTGAATACGAGACCACGCGTTGCGAGTTTGTATAATACCATTCCTTGTCGTATCCGTCAAGTTTGTAGGCAAAGGTATTATGAGTGCCTGAGGCGTAATTGGATACCACAAACTCCAACGAGAACATGGATTGTTGGGCGGTGAATGTAATGCTACGTGTTTCATTGATGTTTCTCTCCAGTATTCCTGTTTCATCATCCGGAAAAACGATCTTGTTGAAAAGCCGTAACTGAGTGATGACAACCGGTGGTATATATGGATTATCTACCACTTCTTCCGGGCGGAATGTCGTAATGCCGTTAATTCCGCCGAAATACATTTGTCCGTCAGCGGTTCGTTGGCAGGCAGCCGTAAACTGATTGCTTTGTAGCCCGTCATTGTTAGTGAAGTTACGGAACTTTCCGGTAGAGGGGTGCAGACAACTGATACCTTTGTCGGTACTAATCCAAAGTTTTCCATAAGAATCCTCCAATATCCCATGTACTACATTATTGGGCAGTCCATGCGCTGTTGTGTATAGAGTGACTTCCTGGCTTTTTTCATTCAGGCGGCAGATGCCGCTTCGAGTACCTATCCAGAATGTTCCATCGTGTGCTTCATACAGACAATTGATGAATTTACGGCTGATGGAGTCTAATGCAGGTATCGGGTAGTTGTGTAATTTTCCGTTTTGCTCGGTATAGGCAAACAGTCCTTTTTCGCTGATGAGCCATAAGCGATGTTTGCTGTCGCGAAAAAAGTTCGAAACGCGTTCCCGGAGAAACGGCCGCCCGTCTGATTGGGTGGTTATGCTGGAAAAAGATAACTGCGAGGGGTTGAACCTGAGAATGGAACTCATGCCGCTCATCCAGAAATCTCCTGTTTCTGTCGGCTCGATGGCATAGATATTTTTTTCCCTGCTGTTTCGGTTGTAGGTCTCTATCTGTCCTGACCGGCGATGAAGAATGCTGAGACCTCCGGTATGTGTACCGATGTAAACCTGTTTGTTCGCTTCATCTATGTAGATGGCTTTCACATCATTCGATCCAAGCCCTTCCTTTTGGGTGTAGTGGGTGAATTTCCTGGTTTGGGGGTTATAGTAATTTACTCCGCCTCCATTAGTTCCTATCCAAAGGCCTTTCTGTGCATCTTCCCGGATGCAATTGATGATGTTGCTGTTCAGCGAATTGGGTTTGGCGGTGAATTGCAGATTCCGGAAGCGGTTTTTCAGCGGATGATAATAATTGATTCCTCCGAAATAAGTGCCCAGCCACATTCCACCCTGTGTGTCCATGAAGATGTTACGTACGGACATTTGCGAAAGACTTCCGTTTTCCAGCGGGTCGCTGGTGTAAATGTTGAAGTTGTCTTCTTGCTCGTTGTAAATATTCAGGGAGTTGATGGTGCCTATCCACAGCCGGTGCTGGGAGTCGAGTGCAAGTGAACGTACATAATCGGAGCTGATGCAATTAGCCGTTTTGGACGTATGACTGTAATTTTTGATTGTCCCTGTTTGCGGATTGTATAGAAAAAGTCCGCCTCCTTCGGTGCTATCCAAATCCGGGTGGGTGATTGCTGCAGAATGGCTGTGATATTTTTATCTTTCAGATTGTCACTTAATACGAAGCTGCTCAGTGTGTTTGCTGCGAGGGAATAAGTATAAACTTTGTTGTTGCTGCCGATATAGATGTAATCTCCTTGCCGGGCCACAACCGTAGGCGAAAGGGATTCTAAGGAAGATTCCGGCATTTTACAGGAGAACTGCGAGGTTTCGGTGTTGAACAGTAACAGTTTTTTTTTGTTGGAAAACAGCAGTAATTCGTGATCGTTGAACTCCACGATGCCATTGATGGGTACTTGCTCCCCTCTGTCTTCAGAAGAGAAGTTTTCAAATCGGTCTTTGTCGGCATTGTAGAATGAAAGTCCGCTATCGGTTCCTATCCATATCTTGCCCAGCCTGTCGGCGGTACAGCTGCGGATTATATCGTTGCTAATGCTGTGTGGGTTGTGTTCATCGTGTTGATAAACGGTAAAGTCGTAGCCGTTGTATTTATTCAGCCCGTTATAGGTGGCGAACCACATGTTTCCCTGTTTATCCTGTGTGATGCCGAATATGGTACTTTGCGAAAGCCCTTCATTCAGACCGATGTGGACGAACTTGATCGGTTCTACGTTTTGTGAACGAAGGGGCGCGAACAATATGCAGCACCCGATGAAAAATAATATATATTTTGTCATGTCCGATGAAGAATAAGGTTATTGGGCAAAGATATGGAATTATTTTTCAATATGATAGCTTTGCGGCATATTTGTTCGTGCCCGTTACCTACGGATTTAACGGCTTGAGGCGCGGGTTGAAAGCGGCCGATGGTCTGCCTGTTCCATGACGAGGTATTCTCCATTTATCTTATCATAGAGTATAGACGAACTACGGTCGGCAGGCACATAGGATTGTCCGCCCAGCACAAGGGAGGCGTTGCCATAGTGAAAGGACGACTTCTTCATGCTGTGCGTTACGTTCAGCATGGCAGGTGAAGAAGCATCCAGCCCGGCCTCTATCGTCCAGTAACCGCAGGTCAGGATATTTCCGTTACGTTGTATCTTGACGGGAGTATCGTTGTCGGGTTTTATCTGGATGACGGCAAGTATGCGTGTCTTTGCTTTTCCGTCGATGCAAGCCGTCAGGTGCCACTGGTTGGGATAGGTAGTATCGGATGCTCCGGGAGGCGGTACGGTGAAACGGTCGGTTTGCGACAGGGTTATCTGTTCGTTGCTGAACAGGCTGGTAGTGGCGGTGAAAGCTTTTTCCGTATTGCAAGTGGTTACCGTTTGCCGGTTGCTGTCGATGCTGAACTCGGTGGGGCTGTGTAGCAGCCAGTCCCACCGTACGGCTTCTTTGGCCTCCAGCTCATCGTAAATGACGACGATGTCGGGGTGCAGCATCAGTACGTGGCGGCGGTATAGAGTGAGCGGTGTGGAACCGAACCCGTTCTCTGGGGTTTGTGTGATGCCGGCTGCTTCGAAAGCTTCCACCCACATGGATCTGTGCTGATGCCGGAGTATGCTTTGGAAGCGTCGCCCAAACAGTAGGAGAGGTTGTCACCTCCCATGGCGCGCATCACGTTGCCATAGCCTTGCATGGAGTAAGGCTGTCCGATGCCGTTGACCAGTATCGTGTTGTGGGCGCGGGTGTGGCGATAAGACATCAGGTTGTGGGCATCGGAGAAGCTGGTGTAGTAGCCACTGCTGCGATATATGTTTGCGCCGCGGTAGAGCAGGTTGAACGCATTTTGGTTGGAGACCGTATGGCTTCCCGAACCGAATGTGCTGGAACGGAAGGCCAGCGCCAAGTCGTTCCGGGGATTCGTCAGGTCACTGTGTATCGCTACTTCACCCGCATCTTTGTACCAGATGAGTTTCGGGCAGTCTGCCGGAAGTTCCGTTACATAGGAGAGCGTATTGCTTGCCATACGGTAGAGACGCATGTCGTTGTCGCGGACTAAAGTCTTTGCCGCTTGCCGGGCATACCAGCCTGCATATCCGTCTTCCGTTTCTCGTGCCAGAAAATCGGCGAAAGCCGCATATTGGTAGGTTGACGTGGTATATTTTTCACTATTATCACCGAAACCGATATTCCTGGATTCCGGCGGACAGGTGAAAGTGAGCGCCTGTCCGGCATTTCGATACCAGGGATGCAGCAGGAAGTCTTTGCGTGTGATGTGCGAGAGGAGCATCGGCATATAAAACAGTGTATACACATTGTTGTTAAAATAGCCTGTTCCGTTGGCCCACATTCCGTCCCGGTTGAAGCCGGAAGCCGGTGCGCGGGCTGTCCACAGTTCATAGTAATATTCCATTATGGGCAACACCTCATCTTGCAGGGCTTCGTTATCGTAAAGCAGGAAAGTGGTTTGAAAGAGTACACGCAGGTTTTGTTGCCAGAAATGATTATCGAAGATGCGGTTTTCCTGCGTACCCTGTTGTTGCGGATAATAAAAGCGCAGTACACGCATCAACAAGTTTTCTACACTTTGGCGTTCTTCGCTGCTCAGTCGTTTGTAGAGCAAATCGTAGGGCTTGAGGAAGCAGTAAGCGATGTTGGTGCTTCCGAAGTTGTCGGCAAACAGGACGGCATCGCTCACAGGGGTGTTGAGCAATAGTTGCAGCAGTTCGTGCAGGCGTTTGGCATAGGTCTCCTGCTGTGTCAGATAGTAGGCTTGATAAAGGCTTTGTACGTATCTTTTGATGACATTGATTTGGCTGTATGGGTTGCCGATGGCAGTCAGGTCTGCTTTGAGGCATCGGCAGCGTTTTGGATCAGTCGCTGGTATTCGGAATGTGAGCTTGCTTCTTGTCGTGCTTCCTGAATTCGGTCGTCCAGAAAGCAGTAGAGGCGAGGGTAAGTGTGGGGTGCATATTGTCGGAATGTTTCGAACGGCGGGGTAACGAAAACGGGAGTCGTTTCTTTTACTTCGAATGGATGGATTTCGCTCCATGCTTCTTCGGCTCCGTCGGCGGAGATGTTGCGAAAACGCCAGTACCATGTGCCGTTTTCCAGCTTTTTATGGGGGTTGAACATACACCACGCTACGGCTTGTGAGGTGACGGTTTCGGGTGTGTCGAAGTTTTTGCTGCGTGAAAGGGAGAATTGCAGCTTGGCGCCGGTCTTCATGGTTTGTGGAACGATGAGGGGCGAGGGGTTCAGATAAAGTTCATTGTCTGCTTTGGGATAAGGTTTCTCTCGTATCTTGTCATGATAGGCATCAAGTGCTTCGGAGTTTTCAGTGTCGGTGGAAGCCGGTTGTTCGGGCATTGCATCGTCATGGCAGGCGCAGAACAACAGTAGGACAGCAAAGAGATATGGCAATAACCGTAGGCAGGAACTTTGTTTCATAATGGTATATTCTATATAGTTGCTAATGCTTTGAAAATAACAGCTTGCGATTCTTAGGCGTTTTCATGTAAGGAAGCCGTCGTTTTTGTTAGAAGGCTTTTTCTCTTTTTTAATTTAGGGGAATGTTAATATTTAGCTTTGTCATTCAGAACGAAATGGAAGAATTACTTGTTTTTATGAATAGTGAGAGAGGAGATTCTTCGCTGCGCTCTGAATGACAAAACTTAATGAAGAAAGGCAAGGATGAAAGGGGCTTGCCTTTCTTGGAATTGATATAAGGCCGTTAATGGGAGTTAGAAAGTCAGGACGGCACGAACATAATATCCGCCATTCGCTCTTTGGGTTCTAGCAATCCCGTAAGAATTTGCCTGCTCAGCTTTGTCTGCTTCTTTGAGATTGATCCCTAAAGGAGCATAGCTAAGCTCTTTGGTCTTGTATAGAGTACTACTTAGATATACTCCTGTATTAACAGCTTTACCGCTTGCTGCTATTAATTTATCGGTAATAGTTGTCTCGGCTTGATATATTCTTTGAAGTTGGGCTATTGAGGGAAAATACCAACCGCTTGTTGTATTGCTGGTTATTTTTGGGGACCAATTGCTACATTCTGTATTAGCAGGGAACTTTTCTGAATCAGTTGTTACAGCTGTGATAGCTTTTGAATTTTTATATCCTAATAATTCTTTGGCTATCTGCTCTGGACCTGTACTTGTTGGGACTGCTACGCCTTCAATCGTATTTGTTAAATTATTACCGGTGAGATTAGATGATCCGTCATACCATTTAGCGGAAATATCGTTCAATGCCACTACCCATCCTCTTACTTTGTCTTGCAGGTTGCTTCCTTCGTAGTTTTCTAAAACGTCATCCGCTGCCAAGTCAAAAATAACACCGGCTACGGTTTTTTCACCATTTAGCTCTGTGGACCAAGTGCCGTCAGTGTAGAAGTAATCTCCTACTTTCGGTGCATTTGGATCTTCAGGCTTACCGTCAACGGTTACATCCACAGTAATATCTTGTTCTTTAGAGAGGTTGGCTTCGCCATTAATTTCATTATTCGGTTTAATATTAAATCCTCCTTTGATAGTTCTTGTTACAGTTTCGGAAGGTTCGGAGCCCGGTTTGACAAAACTTATTTTGATATCATCATTGAACTTTGCTGTTTCGGGATCTTCAATGAACAAGAATGTTGAGAAATAAGCGTTTTCAGCTTTGGATACTCCGGTTGCTTTCACGGGCGTCTTGGAACCGGCAGCTTTACCTGTCAACATGTTGAACTCTCCCGGCATATTAAATTCTATATCCATTGTTGTGATTTGGTTTGCCCATCCATCGTTACTCTCAGGTTTCAGGTTCAGTTTGGCAAACGGACGCTTCAAAGTAATGCTTGGTGTTTGAGAATCGTCAATGTAGGCTTTAGGAAGTACACCATAGAAGGCATCGGCAGCGGCATTGTTGAACAATTTGGCGTTGTTGGCCGGCGTGTCGGCATCTACCTTTACACTGATACCTTGCAGATTGGTTGTGTTGTAGTACTTATCGGCATATCTTTCACCGGATTTACTTACATTATTATCTACATAATCTGCCCAGAACAAGCAATTGTAATCTACGTCACTGCCTACTGTAAAAGTGAATGATATTTTGGTATCATCTGCACCTACCAGTTTTTCTATACGGGCTAGCTCTGAATTGTTTGCACTGTTCACGACGGAGAGGATACAACGCAGTTGGTTGTCACCAATTACATTGTCTACTCCTACGCTGCGTGTAGCCGGATTCGTAGGAACTTGTGCCATGACGGTTACTTCCTTGGGAGTTCCGTCCTGGGTGGCGATAATTTCTTCTTCACTGCAAGCTGCAAAACAGCTGATAAATGCAGCCATTGTGATGTTTAGTAAACTTCTTTTCATAATCTTAGAAATATTAAAGTGTTATATAATTATTATTGATTCTCATTGATTCTTATTCTACGGTCAGATCCTCATCTATCGTTCCGTCGTAGCCGGGATCTACCCCGATACCTCCGGACGGGTCGGCGGTAAGGAAATTGGAACGCTTCACGATGCGATCGCCTGTCTTGCATTGCAGGGTCAGGTAGGTGCGTGCCAGCAGTGCGTTTTTATCATTACTCAACTCTACGGCAATGGGCACTTCACCATTTTCGGGTACGAAGATGTGGTCGAAAGCAATGCTCATCTCTTGCGTTCCTTCTTGGGGAACGGTAATCGTGCGTTTGTATGTGACGTACTGCAAACCATGTTTGCTGATGCCATCCAACGTGTGGAAGCCTGTGTCGTAGAAACCCAGATAGCGTACGGTCATGGTATATTTGCTGCCCGCTTTCGCACCGTTTGTCATAAACGTCTCTATGTCGTTGGCTATGAGTTCATAACGTGCGGTGGGACGTTTCATTTCGGGATTCAATGCTACTTGGGCATTCCATTGGTTGCGATATTTACTTAAGTTCAGCTCCTGACAGCTATAAAGCACATCTTTATACTCCGAGTTTCCAAGATAGGTTTCGGGCGAGATGACAGGGGCGAGCGTAGTGGTGTTGTAGAAAAGATCATCATCACTGTCTTCACTGACGTAGTCTGCCCATATCACCAGTTGATAGTCGCGTGCATGGAGTTTCAGATTGAGTTCATATCCAGCTTTGCCGCTTCGGTCAGCTCTTTGTAGACAACCTGTCGTTTGGAAAGGATGCGGTTCAGATAAGCGTCCACAATAATGCGGTGGCGGTATCCGGTTTCGGCGTCGGCGCGGGAAGCAACCTCGTCATTGGCCGCCTCGTCTGTTTTCAGTTGCAGAGACAGGTTGATGTTGACGTTTACTGCCGTAGGTCTATTCCTATTTCTCCGTTTTCGGTCATTTCGGGATGTTCGTAAAGGCTGCAGGCAATCATTGTCAGGGACAACAGCAGGCAACAAATACTTTTGAAAAGCGGTGTGTATGAGTTCTTCTTCATAATCTTGTAGGTATTAGAAACGGTAAACCAAGGATGCGCCTACGCGGGTGATACCCCAATAGTTACGTTTACGGGTATCCAGCTTTGCGCCGTTCTCTATGTTGTAATATGTATTGTATTTCATGTTGGCATATCCCGCACCAAGCGTAAATTCGGCTCCCCAGTGTTCGGAAAAAGGCAACTTATAACCATAACTGATGCCGGCGCCCAACAAAGGATATTGCTCGCTTTGATAACGCGTATCTTCCCATTTCAGGTTGAACCAGGCGGCATGGGCGTGCAGACCGAAGAAGTGTCCTTCGCCTGCGGACTTCAACCACCAGCGCCCTTCGGGTTGGAAAGCGATGGTATGCAGTCCATGCTCGCGCTCGATATCTCCGATGCTCCACATCACAGGGAAGTCAATGGAGATATGTTTGTGTAGTTTTATTTCTATTGCCAGATTTTGTATGCCTACTGCCAGAAAAGGCACGTTAGTCTTCAGGCGATGTAGGACTTTGTGGGAGTTGCCGTTTTTTTCTCCTTGGGCGCTTTGTTAACCGTTTTATTCTTGGCAGCATTGCTTTTGCCGGTCTGTGCAGGAGCTTTGGCAGGTGTACTCTTTGTTTTCAGTTCGGCTTGCATATCTTCCCAAGATTTATATATCGTTTCTTTTGGGGAAGCGGAAGTCTGCATACGCGGCTTCTTGGGAGTTTGCGCTCCCACCAATAACGATACCATCAGGCAGAGTGTCAGGGTAAAGCCCCGTTGCATGAATCTATTCGATTTCATATGTTTTTCGGTATTATTAGATTTCCAGTTCGGGTAATTTGTCTCTTAAAGTTGTTTCGTAACCGTCTTCGCGTACTACGGTCACGTCACCGTCGTAGGTCACTGCCGCATCGTACTGGGTCTTGGGAAACGTACATCGAACGAAGGTTTGCCTCGGAAGATACGTTGGCTTGATGATCCAGCTTCCCATCTTGATGCTGCCGTCTTTCAGACGTTGCGGTATGGAGAACGGTTTGTCGGGAGTGGTTTTGTTGATATGGGTATGAATAATAGTGACAAAACGATACACTTTGTGCTTGCCTGAAGTGGCGGTGAAATGCCAATGGTTCGGATACTTCTTGAAGTTTCCTTTGTCGTCGGCGCGCAGCCAATTGGTGGCAGGAGTGAAAAAATGGCTGGTAGTGTCTGTCTTCAATTCATCACTGCCCAGTAGGTAGCGTCGGAAATGCCGTTCTTACTGGTAGCCTGAACGTGCACAAACTCGTTTACCATATTGACATTCATCGGATTGGTGACCGTATGTAGCAGATAGCTCCAAGTGACAGGTTCTTCGGCTTCCAGTTCGTCATAGATGAATGTGAATCCGGTTTTTCCCAGTTCTACGATGTGACGGCGGAAGGTTTTTAGCTTCACGTCGTCCCAACCGGCTTCGGGGCTGAACGATACTTCTTCCTTTTTGGCTCTTGCCAGCCAGCTTTTAGAAATAACCTTTCCGTAGCATTGGATGCATCACCCAGTACGTAGCCTATCTTTTCGCCCACATAGTAGCGTGGAATCCAGCCGTAACCTTCGGTGCCGATGCGTTGTCCGATGCCGTTTACAAGAATGGTATTATGGGCGCGGGTGGCGCGATGACAATACATGCTGTGCTTGTCGATGAAGCTGATGTGGTGTCCGCTACTGTAAAATAGCGGTTGTCCCGACCAAAATGTATTGAACGCATTCTGGTTTGCCAGCGCATGGGAGGTGCTGCCGTAAGGACTGCTACGGAAACTGAACATGGCACTGCGGCCCACACGTTCAAGGTTGGTGGAGAATGAAGCAAGTCCGGTTTCGGGGAATACATATCCAAATGGCAGGTCTTTCAGTCCGGCGCCGGTAGGCAACGGTTTGTTGCATTGCAGGCGGAACCAACCAAGTCCGGCTTCTTTGCCAACATTGTCTTCTTCTAGTATGTTGGCACGACTGGCTTGTATAATACGCACATAATCGGCAGCATACGTATTTCCCGTCATGCGTGCCAGTGCATCGGCGTATCCCACTCTGGAACCTCTTGGCCGCGTTACGTTCAGGTGTGCGCTACCGTTTCCGGCGGATTTGGAAAAAGGAGGCTGGTGATAAATGACGTATAAGGCATTACCCTGGTACCAAGGGTCGTTGAAGTAGTTGTAGCCGGTGATGCGACTATAAAAATAGGGAACTTCGACCAGGTACGGACGTTTACGATGAAGTAGGAGTCACCGTTGTGCCATCCGCCGTCTTTGTTCAGACCGGGGAAGCGTGCCAGCCAGAGATTGTAGCAATAATCCACCCAAGTGTCGGCTTCGGGCAATTCACCGTAAACGGTAAAGGCAGCCATTGTGAAGATACGGAAGTTCATTTGCCATACATGGTTGTCGGCAATGAAGTTCTCCAAACGGTTGTTATACATCTTAAACAGGTTGTTTCCGTATTTTTTATATGCTCCAGAAACAGTTGGCGAGTGGCGTCATCCAGTAAATCATACAGTGTGTCGTAAATGGTGGAGCAGAGGGACAGCATTGTGGCCTCGTTGAAATTGCCGACTATGTTTTTGTTTCCTCCCCATGTGATGATTTCTTTGACACGCTTCAAGGCTTCGTCGGCGTAGCGACGGTCTTTAGTCAATAGGTAGGCACGTGCCAGTACATCGATATTACCTTCTTCCGCATCAATAATACGACGGCTTTCGCGGGTCATCATTGCTTCTCGCTGGGCTGCATTAGTCAGCTTTTCCGCCAATTTGGTATTGATGTCATTCACAGATTTCATAGGTGTGGCAAGTGCTTTGTCTGCGCGAGTGATATAGGTCTTGCGGTCGGCACTTCCTTGGCTGCGTTTGATGAGATTGTCCCAGTCGCTTTTATCCATATAGACGCGCGGATGAACTTTCGGTAGTTTGGTCAGTACCGTTTTCAATGCCGGCGGACAGAACATTGCCGGGTTTTTGTTTACGGTAAATTGTTGGACAGGCGCCCATTTGGTTGCGCCATTTATTATGTAGCCGAATTGCCAATGCCATGTGCCCGGTGCCAAAGCTTGTTCCGGATTGAAAAAAGGCCAGCGGGTTTCGGCTTGCATGGTTCCTTTTTTGAAGGTTGCATCTTGCGACCAGCGTATTTTATAGCGAAGTTTAGTTTTATCTGCTTTTTTCAAGGCGGCCTGGGCGGCAAGTGCCTTTAGCTCGCTGTCTTGCGTCTTGAGGTCGGCAAGGAGCGGCCATTGGAACGATACATTCCGGTCGCTGATGACAGCTTTATTTTCCGGAATGGCTGCTTCCCTCATCTCATGCATCAGAGTGACGTCGGTCAGCCTGATAGTGGCCGGTGCTTGTGCCTTTACCATTGCTATGGTTAAGGTGAGTGATAGTGCTATTAGTAAGGTCTTTCTCATGATATGTTGTTTTATTGTTTTTCTCTCTTTGCAAAATTATAGTTTTTATGATGACGGGAATTTTCTGTCTGTTTTTCCATTATTCGATATTGGTGATTTTTCTTTCAATTTCGTTTGAGTTTCTTGCAAAATTGTTTAATAACTTTTGTAAAGGTCTATGTCCCATTAATATCCGGGGTTATTCACTCCTTCCAGTTTGCTGTTTATTTGCAATTCATCTTCGGGAATCGGGAAAAGTTCGTGCTTGCCTTTTTTGAAATTCCGATAGGCAGGGTAGGCGATATTGGTGGAAGTGTTGACTGCCGTATTTTCTCCAAACAGAGTTAATGCTTCTTTCAGTATGCCCCAACGTATAAGGTCGAATTTACGCTGTCCTTCGAAAGCCAGTTCGAAGCCGCGTTCCCAATAGAGGGCAGTACGGAATTTGCCGGTATCGTCGCTATCATCGATGAAATCGAGTTTTTTCATAAGCTCATTGGTCTTGAGCAGACTTTTATAGTTACGGGTTGTAATTTCTGTGGCTCCGGAACGCTTGCGCACACTGTTCAGTAGCTCCCATGCTTTGGGCGTATTGCCGGTTTCATTGTAGGCCTCGGCAGCCATCAGCACAACATCCGCGTAGCGCAACATACAGTAGTTGACATCTGTATAGTTAGGCTCCTTATAGCCGGCCGGCATCCATTCGCGTCTCCACTTGGCAGGGGTCCAGTTGCCTTTTTTCTTAGACAAGTCTGTCTTTTCGTGCACACCGGTTGTCTTATTCCATGTCCAGCTGTGCCTTCCAATAGCCACATCGCGGCGCACATCCTGTGCTTCATAGAGATCATACCATTCGGGTACGGCACGATAGGAGACTGCTGCACGACCCATAACTTTGTTGGCGTCTGCCGAATTGGCCGGTGCATCTACAATTATGCCGATATATGTTCCCCAATATCCTTTAGTGCCGGGTAATAGAAAGAAACTTCAAACAAGCTCTCCCGGTTGTTCAGGACTCCGGCCGAGAAGCCTTTGAACAACTCCTCGTAACCTCCTTCGTAAAAACCATGATACTGTCCTTCTTCTGATTGGAAAGCTTCCCACTCTTTGATAACCGCATTAAAATATCGGGTACGTAATGCTTCATTCGGGCGGGTTGTCTTTCCGTCCAATTGCAGACTGTATCCTGCTCGTGTCAGCAGTACACGCATCAGCAATGCACGTGCGCTTCCTTGAGTGGCACGTTCGGGCGAAGAATTATCATTGGCCCATGCCAAATGTTCTTTGGCAAAATCCAGGTCTTTAATGATTTGTTCGTATATCTCTTCACGTTCTGTACGTGGTTTGTAAGAAGTTTCATAGTCGGTCGTGTAATCTATGCTGAAAGGAACATCTCCCCAATAGCGTACTAAGTCGAAAGCTGCTTGTGCACGTAAAAATTTCGCTTCGGCTGCGAAAGCCTGCAGAACTTTGCTGTCGCTGTATCCGTCCATATTTTCAATTCCCGTAATGGCATAGTTAGCGCGATTGATTTGCTGGTATTTCCCTACCCACACTGCGTCTACCCATGTGTTGGCAGGCGGATGGTGTAATGGCAGATATCACGACGGGTATTGTCGCTGTTGGTCCCGCTGGCATAGTAGGTGTCATCGGAGCAGGGAAAAGCCATGCCGTCTTTGTCTCCGTAAATGCCGGGCAATATACTGTATACTCCCAATACGGCCATATCGGCCTGTTTGTCGGTAAGGAAGAAGTCTTTCCGTTCATATGAAGAGTTGGGAGACTCGCTTAAAATGTCTTCACAGGAGGTATTGATACACATTCCTGCCAATAAGAAACAGATAGTATATAGGGGATTATTTCTTTTCATGGTTGTATCTTGTTTAGAAAGTGATGTTAAGTCCGAATACATAAGAACGGTTGCGGGGGTAGGCGCCGTAATCCACACCCGGTGTTAGGTTATTCCCTTTAGTGGATACTTCCGGATCGAAGCCGCTATAAGGTGTCCATACGAAGAGATTGCTGCCTGTGAAATAGAGGCGCAGGCTCTGGATGTTGAAATTGCGTAATTTTTGCGGTCAAAAGTGTATCCCAGGTTCACGTTGCTCAGACGCAGGTACGAGGCATCCTCCACTGCCCATGAATGGATGTATTTGTCGCCTGCTTCCATATCATATATGCATGCAACGGTTCTTCCGGCATTGATGGCCGCCATTTCTTCCGGATCGGTTATAAGTTGTCCCTCACTGTTGACGGTCATCCATCGGTTGCTGCTGTTGGCAATGTTCAGCACACTGTAATTGGTGGTAGCTGTTTTGGTGTTGGTCAGCTTGGTTGCATTCAGCACTTCACCGCCATAGCTGAAGGTGAAAAAGAAGTTGAAATCCCACCCTTTGTATTTGAACTGGTTGTTCAGACCGCCGTAGAAGTCGGGATTGGCATTGCCGATGACACTCATGTCCGAGTCATCAATGACTTTGTCTCCGTTCCGATCATCGAATTTCCACATACCGGGACGTATGTCGCTACGGTTGAATGTGCCGCTCATATAAGGAATTCCTTCTTTCAGGGTGTAGGTCTGGTCTTTGGCATTGTAGTCAAAGTCCTCAACCTGATATAATCCTAATGTCTTATAGCCATAGAATTGTCCTATCGGTTTGCCAACTTCGATTTTGTGTGTTTTCTGGTCGTAGCCGAAGCGGGCTTCTTCAAGGAAATACTGTTCTCCTGATAGAGCCTCAATCTTGTTACGGTTGTGCGAGACATTGAAATTTGTGGTCCACGTAAAGTTTTTCTTCTGTATGTTGACGGAAGTAATGCTGAGGTCGAAACCGATGTTGCTGGTTCTTCCGATGTTCCGCATCATGGTTTTGTGTCCGGAAGATGTCGGCACGCGTGAATTCAGCAGCAGGTTGGAACTTTTGTTGAGGTAGAATTCCGGAGAAACAATGATCCGTTGTTCCAGAAATCCCATATCTATGCCGACATTCAATGTCTTGTTCGATTCCCATTTAAGATCGGTGCTCGGAATTCCGGATGTGGCATATCCCGGTGAGAGCGCTTCACCGATGGGGTAGCGGGTGGACGTTAGTAAATCAAGCGATGTATAGCTTGCTACTCGGTTGTTACCTGCCAAACCATAACCCACCCGGAATTTAAGGTCGGAGAACAGGTTTAATTTCTTGATAAACTCTTCTTCGCTTAGGCGCCATGCTGCGGAGACAGATGGGAAAAAGCCCCATTTGTTGTGCGCGGCGAATTTAGAAGAACCATCAGTACGTACTGTGGCAGTCAACAAGTATTTCTCCCGGAAATTATAGTTGGCACGTGCGAAGAATGAAAGCAGGCGGTCGTCGTCGTTGACACTGGAACGTATTTCACTCGGAGTTCCCAACCCCATGTCGTCCAATCCGATGTCGTTGTTCGGGAAGTTGGTGGCATAGGCTCCCAAGTATTTGGACCAGCGCGAAATCCATTCTTGACCGGCCATTACATTCAGTTTATGAGTCTTACCTCTATAATCGTAAGTGAATACATTGGAGGTCTGGAAACTGCCATTTTCGTTGTAAGCTATGTTGCCGTTGATGCTGGAACGTTTGCCGGCAACGGATTTTTCGCCATAGAAGATGTCTTGGCGTGAAGTCTGATAGCGCATACCGGTACTGTTGCGGAAGCTGAACCGTTTGGTGAAGTTGAAGGTGAAGCCGCCGTTAGCCTGCATGCTACGCACTTTGCGGATTTTTGTTTCTTCTTGTGCAGAGAGAATGGGGCTTTGCATCGGATTGGACTCATCGTCAATCAGGTCATCATCTCCGGTGATCAAATCACGATCGTTGCCTGTCAGTGAATTGACAGGGCGGTATTGCAAGATATGTTCCATTTTGTTGAAACGGTTGTTTCCTTCCGAAGTTCCCATACCGTATGTTTTCGATTCGTCATAGCTGAGGCGGGCGTTGGCTTGAAAACGGCTGGATGCTTTATGCGAGATGTTGAAAGATACGTTGTGGCGGTCCATTCCGCTTTTTATCATGGCTCCCAGATCTTTTACATAATTATAGGAAAGACTGTATTTCAGTTCTTTATTTCCACCGGAAATGTTCACGCGATAATTCTGTGAGGTGGTGATCCGGCCGAAGGCTTCTTCTTGCCAGTCTACGCCTTTTCTGTTTCCGTAATTTTCTTCTATTTCTTGGAAAGAGCCGTAGGCATTCTGGAACCGTCGTATGCCGCTTTCTCCATATAAAGCTAAATTGCGTTCATAGTCCAGCAGCACATATTCTTTGGACGAAGTACATCAAGCTTTTTATTAACTTTCCGTATTCCTATATAACTATTGAAGCTGACGTTCATTTTTGAAGCGTCCTTCGTGCCTTTTTTCGTAGTAATCACTACTACGCCATTGGCTCCGCGAGCTCCGTAAATTGCTGTTGAAGAAGCATCTTTTAGAATATCGATAGTCTCAATTTCACCGGGATCCAGGCTGCTCATGCCGTCTTCGCTGGGAAAACCGTCAATGATATAAAGCGGTTCGTTGCTTTGGGTAATGGAGATACCGCCACGCACACGAATAGAGACAGATGCTCCCGGTTCGCCTTCGCTTTGCATGATTTGCACGCCTGCCACGCGCCCTGCCAAAGCCTGAGCCACATCCGAGGTGGGCGTTTGCATCAGGTCTTCGTTTTTACAGATACGACAGAACCGGTCAAATCGCCTCGTTTGGCTGTTCCGTAACCAATGACAACCACCTCATCCAGCACCTTACTGTCTTCTTGCAAAGTCACATTGATTTGTTTTTGGCCTTTTATCGCTATTTCCTGTGTTTTCATTCCTATATAAGAAATGACAAGCACATCTTTAGCGGGGTTGTTTACATTAAGGGTATATTGTCCGTCAATATTGGTAATTGTTCCAACGCCTGCACTCCCTTTGATAGAAATATTGGCACCGATTACTTCCAGTCCGGTATTGTCTATAACCTTTCCGGTGACGGTAAAGCTTTGCGCATGAATACTCAATGTGGAGAGTAAACAGACTGCTAATAGAAAAAATCTCTGCATGCTTTTCATATGGGGTTTAATAGTATGATTACGTTTTGTTTTCTGTTTGCTAAATTAGGGATTCTTTAGTTCCATTGCTTTTTAGTGTGTTTTGTAATTTTGTAGGAACGTTGATTTGTCTTTTAGTTCTGTGTAGTTTTCTTATATTTCTGTGTAAAATGGCATTCAGACAATGAGAATGACATAAAAAAATAAGTCCAAGACCACGTGATGTTCGTGGTTTTGGACTTGTTTTTATGGATAATTAGGAGAGATTGTCAGATTTCCAGTTCGGGAACTTCGTCTTTCAATTCTGTCTTTTTATTGCCATCGTGTATCACTGTTGGGCCATAATCCTTATAGCTTACGCTTGCATCGTAGCCTTTGCGCGTATTCCGTACTTCGAACGAGGGCTTTCCATCGGTGGAAATATTCGCTTTGATATTCCAGTCGCCCACCTGTATGCTGCCGTCTTTCTGTCTTTGGGGCGCAGCCTGTACGGTGTTTGCATCAGTGCCTTTAGCGTGCGTATGCACAATTGTGGCAAAGCGATAGACTTTCTGCTTGCCGGATGTGGCGGTGAAATGCCAGTGGTTGGGGTATGGCTTGAAATGTCCGTTCTCGTCTGCACGCAGCCAATTAACGGCGGGTACAAAGAACCTGCCGGTTGTGTCCGTTTTCAATGTTCCGGCAGAGAAGAGGTAGGCATCGGATACACCGTCCTTGCTTGTGGCTTGTATGTGTACGTATTCCTTGGTTTTGTCTACATTCATCGGGTTGGTGACTGTATGCAGCAGGTAGCTCCAAGTTACGGGCTTGTCAGCTTCCAGTTCATCGTAGATGAAAGAGTAGCCGCTTTTGCCCAGCGTTACGATGTGGCGGCGGAATATTTTCAGTCCGGTATCGTCCCAGCCATTTTCGGGGGAGTATTCCAGATTACTCTGTTTGCCGCGCAGCAACCAAAGTGGGGAGATTACTTTGCCGTAAGCATTGGATGCGTCGCCTGCAACGTAACTTATCCGGTCGCTGACATAGTGGCGTGGAATCCATCCGTAGCTTCCGTACCTATGCGTTGCCCCATGCCGTTTACCAGAATTGTGTTGTGGGCGCGTGTGGCCCGGTGGCAGTAAACGCTGTGCTTGTCGGTGAAGCTGATGTGGTGTCCGCTGCTGTAAAAGAGCGACTGCCCGTTCCAGAAGGTATTGAAAGCGTTCTGGTTGGCTATGGCGTGCGAGGTGCTGCCGTAAGGACTGCTGCGGAAGCTGAGCATGGCGCTCTTGCGGGTATCGTCCAAGTCGGTGGAAAACGAAGCCAGTCCGCTTTGCGGGAATACGTGCCCCATAGGGAGGTCTTTCAATCCCGGTCCGTTGGGGAGTGGTTTGTCGCATTGCAGGCGGAACCATGCCAGACCTCCGGCTTTGGAGGTGCTTCCTTGTTCGAGTATATCGGGTTGGCGCTCACTGATGTGGCGTACATAGTCTGCGGCATAGGTGTTTCCTGTCATGCGTGCCAAAGCATCGGCATATCCTACGCGTGTGCCGTTGGGAGTAAGTATATTCTGATGCGAGCTGCCGTTACCGCCCGATTTGGAGAAAGGCGGTTGCTGGTAGATGACATACAGCGCGTTTCCCTGATACCAGGGGTCGGAGAAGTAGTTGTATCCGGTGAGGCGCGTATAGAAATAGGGAACTTCCACAAGTGTGCGGAGGTTGACGTGGAAGTAGGAATCGCCGTTGTGCCATCCGCCGTCTTTGTTCAGGCCGGGGAAGCGGGCGAGCCACAGGTTATAGCAATAGTCCGTCCACGCATCGGCTTCGGGCAGTTCGCCGTAGACAGTGAAAGCTGCCATGGTAAGGATGCGGAATGTCATCTGCCATACGTGATTGTCGGCGATGTGGTTTTCCAAGCGGTTGATGTCGTGTTTGTACATGCTGCTGCCGAATTCTTTTATCTCGTTCAGCAGGAATTTGCGCGTGGCGTTGTCCAGAACGTCGTACAGCGCATCGTATGCCATGGAACAGAGTGAAAGCAGGGTAGCTTCGTTGAAGTCGCCCACTACGTTTTTGTTGTCTCCCCAAGTGGCCATTTCCTTGACACGCTTAACGGCTTCATCGGCATAGCGGCGGTCTTTGGTGAGCAGGTATGTGCGAATCAGCACATCCGTATTGGCTTCTTCGCTGTCGATGATGCGTCGGCTTTCGCGGGTGAGCATTGCGCTTTGCTGTACTTTGTTGGTCAGCCCCTTTGCCAAGTCTGAGTTGATGTCGTTTACGGATTTCATCGGGGTGGCGAGTACTTTATTGGCGCGTTTGAGATAAGTTCGGCGTTCGGGTTTCCCTTGGCTGTTCTCTATGAAACTGTCCCATTCGTCTTTGTCGAGCCATACGCGGGGATGATGGGCGGGCAGCTTTTCGAGTACGGTTTTCAGAGCGGGCGGCAAAACTTCATGGGATTGGGTTCTACCGTAAATCGCTGTGTGCCGCTCCATTCGGTTTTGCCGCCTGTGACATAGCCATATTGCCAGTACCATGTGCCCGGTGCCAGGTCTTGTTCCGGATTGAAGAAAGGCCAGCGGGTTTCTATTTGCATGGTATTCCCCGGTCCGAATGTCGGGCTTTGCGAATAACGCAGGAAATAGCGCAGCTTGCTTTTGTCCACTTCTTTTTTGGGAGTGCTCTCTTCTGTTCCGTCCAAGCCGCTTCGCAGGATGTTGAGCTCTGCCGGTAGCGGCCATTGGAAAGATACGGCACGATCGCTTATGGTGGCGCCGTCCGACGGAGAGGGAGTTGCACGCATTTCGTGCATCAGGGTGGTGTCGGTGAGCCTGACGGTAGCCTTTCCCGCTGTCTGCGCTTGTGCACAGACGGCAGGAAGGAAGAGGAGGACGGTTGATAAAATCTTATTCATGTAATTAATATTGTTATAAGGTTAGTTGGATGAGTGGGAGTTTGCCTTTTTAGGAAGCGCTTTTCCCGGCACATCGTGCAGCTTGGGGCGTGTAGGCTTGATTTTGTAAGTATTCATATAGTTTTCAAGAATGTCTCGATGTTGCTGCGCTACTTTCGCGTAAGCGTTTTCCATCATCAGGTTTCTTGTCTCGCCTCTGTCGTTTTGCATGTCGAACAGTTGTTCGCGGTGTCTTCCTTTGTCGTACAGCACGTATTTGTAACGTTCGGTACGTACCATCCAGCCACGTGTTTTGCTGCCGTCGAAACGTGTTTCGGTGATGACATAGTCTTGGTGGGGAGCTTGTGGATTACCCTCTTCTGCTATTTTGCGGAATGATTTTCCTGTTGTACTTTCGGGCTTTTCGGCTCCGGTCCAGTCGCAGATTGTGGCAAAGAAGTCCACCCCGTTGCTGATGAGTTGCGGCAGTTTTTCGCCTGCATGCTTCTTGCCGGGCAGGGTTACGATAAGGGGGATATTTACCACCTCTTCATATAAGGCCGATTTTTGGTTCCAGTGGTGGGCGCCTATTCCGTCTCCATGATCGCTGGAGAAGATAACAACGGTGTTCTTCCACAGGTTGTTTTTGTCGATGGCGTCGATGATCTTACCGATTTCGCGGTCTACCTTCTCTACCAGACGGTAGTAAGTATAGCGGTACATGCGCCAGTCCTCAGGGGTGAACGTTGCGGTGGGGTAGACGTTGAAGTTATTGTCTCTTTCCTCCTCGATGACATCGGCATCGTAAGGATCTTGCAAAGTTAGGGGGAAGTCCCGGGCAGTTGCGTATTTCGGGTATTTCCATGTTGCCGTAGGGAAGATTCTGGCTGCGTGCATATTCGCAAATGTTATGCGGATTGTCATAAGAGGCCACGAGGAAGAAAGGCTTGTCGTGCTTGCGTGAAAGGAATTGTACGCAAGCCTCTGCCAATCCGTCGTCGCTGTGTCTGTGTATCTGGTCGAACCCGCGTACTTCGTCGGGAATGTCAAGTTCGGTACATGCCATTTGCCGCCGTATGCACATTCATATCCGGCATTCTTGACCAGCGTGCCCAGTGTTTGTGTTTGGAGCGCTTCCGGTAACGGTGCGCCATTGGTCAGCAATTCCACCGAACCGGGATAGTGTCCTGTGAACATGGCGCCGCGCGAGGGACCGCTGAGTGGAGCCGTACAATAAGCGTTTTGGAACATAATGCCGGCTGCGGCCAGTCTGTCCAGATTGGGGGTATGCACATCCGGGTTTCCGGCGCAGCTCATGGCATTTGCCGTATGCTGGTCGGTAAAGATGTAGATAATGTTGGGACGTTCGGCAGCGTATGCCATTGATGAGCTAAGCAGTGATAGGCAGGCTATGTGCTTCATTGGAATTTGTTTTACCATATTATTAGTTTTATATATTGAGATTTTAGAGGCTATTTCTCCGATTGCTAAATTACGTCTTTTTCCATGTATGGGAGAACGCTAATGTTTTTTTTATGGTGCCGAATGTTTATTCGACTGTCAATTTTGTATAGTAGACCTTTAAATTTGTGCTAAACGTCTCGGTGGCTGCTTGGCCTTGTCTTGCGGAATGATTTTTTTCGTCCTGCAGAACGGTTTTATTTGTCTCGTGGGATGATTTCGTTTATCTTTGCCGCACCTAAAGAGAAAATGAATGATAGTTTGTATTGCCGAAAAGCCTTCTGTGGCGCGTGACATAGCCGATGTACTCGGAGCGAGAGATAAGAGAGACGGATACATCGAAGGAAACGGATACCAGGTGACGTGGACATTCGGTCATCTTTGTACCCTGAAAGAACCGCATGAATATACGCCCAACTGGAGATCGTGGAGCTTGGGCAGCCTGCCTATGGTTCCGCCCCGTTTTGGAATCAAACTTATCAGTAATCCCACCTACGAACGCCAGTTTCACGTGATTGAGAACCTCATGCAGCATGCCGACATGATTATAAACTGCGGTGATGCCGGTCAGGAGGGAGAGCTGATTCAACGCTGGGTGATGCAGAAAGCCGGTGCGCGTTGTCCGGTGAAACGCTTGTGGATTTCGTCGCTGACGGAAGAGGCCATTCGTGAAGGATTTGCAAAGTTGCGGGATGCTTCCGATTTTCAGCCGTTGTACGAAGCTGGGCTTTCGCGTGCTATCGGTGACTGGCTGCTGGGCATGAATGCTACCCGCCTGTATACGATGAAGTACGGTCAGAACCGGCAAGTGCTTTCTATCGGACGTGTGCAGACGCCTACGCTTGCATTGATTGTAAACCGCCAGCTTGAGATACAGAATTTCGTTCCCAAACAATATTGGGAGCTGAAAACGGTATATCGCGACACCACTTTCTCCGCCATTCTCCGCAAAAGCGATGAAGAACTGGTGCTGGAAGCGGAGAAACAGAAGGAAGGAGCTGCCGCCAAAGCTGCAAAACCGGAAGAAAACCGGGGTATAGAACCTATCACAGACCGGGAACGCGGAACGGCTCTGCTGGAACAGATCAGGAATGCTCCTTTCACGATAACGAATGTCACCCGCAAGAACGGCAAAGAGGCTCCCCTCCGTTTGTTCGACCTGACTTCCTTACAGGTGGAATGCAACAAGAAGTTCGCTTTCTCTGCCGATGAAACGCTGAAAACCATCCAGTCGTTGTACGAGAAGAAAGTAACGACCTATCCGCGTGTCGATACCACTTTTCTGAGTGATGACATCTATCCCAAGTGCCCCGGCATATTGAAAGGCTTGCGCGATTATCAGGCGTTGACAGCTCCGTTGGAGGGGACTACGTTGCTGAAATCAAAGAAGGTTTTCGACAATTCGAAAGTGACGGATCACCATGCCATTATCCCTACCGGGCAGCCACCGCAGAATCTGACGGATATGGAGCGCCGCGTGTTCGACCTGATTGCACGCCGTTTCATTGCTGTCTTCTATCCGGACTGCCTGTTTGCAACGACCACCGTCATAGGTGAGGTGGAGCAGATTGAGTTTAAGGTTTCGGGAAAGCAGATATTGGAGCCCGGCTGGCGTGTGGTCTTTGGTACTTCCTCGGCTCAGTCTCAAGAAGAAAAAGATGAGAAGGGTGGGGAAGAGGAGAATGTACTCCCTGCGTTTGTGGTAGGAGAGAGCGGTCCGCATCTGCCGGATTTGTATGAGAAGTGGACGCAACCGCCACGTCCTTACACCGAGGCCACCCTGCTGCGTGCTATGGAAACTGCCGGTAAACTGGTGGATAACGATGAATTGCGCGATGCTTTGAAAGAGAACGGAATCGGCCGTCCTTCCACCCGGGCCGCCATTATCGAAACACTTTTCAAGCGTAACTATATCCGTAAGGAGAAAAAGAACCTGATAGCCACTCCTACCGGTGTGGAGCTCATCCAGATTATCCATGAGGAACTGTTGAAGTCTGCCGAACTGACGGGTATATGGGAAAAGAAGCTGCGTGAAATAGAAAAGCGTACGTACAATGCGGGACAGTTCTTGGAAGAATTGAAGCAAATGGTGTCGGAGATTGTTATGAGCGTTCTCTCCGATAACAGTAACCGCCATATCACCATACAGGCCCCTGCACCGGAGAAAGGTGGAAAGAATTCTGCTTCATCGGCTTCCGCTTCCGATAAACCGAAAAAAGAACCTAAGAAAAGGGCGCCGCGAAAGTCTGCCGCAAAGAAAACGGAGACGGCAACAACTGACAGTCTGCCGGCGGCAGCAGAGCAGCCGGCATCTGTTGTACAGGCCGATGAGTTGGTAGGACAACCTTGCCCCCTTTGCGGAAAAGGAACGGTGATTAAAGGAAAAACGGCTTACGGCTGTTCCGAATGGAAGAGTGGTTGTACGTTCCGCAAGCCGTTTTAGTAAAATCTATAATCCTTTTTCGGCTATATATTTCCACAATGGGGCAGCCATTAGTGCTTGTTTTATTTCTCCTTTCTCCAACAGCTCTTTTACTTCCGTTAGTGTAAGCAGATGTACGCTGAGGCTTTCCGTATCTTCCAGATGTTGTTCGGAAATCTTTTCTACATCGGTGGCAAGAAAGCAATACGTAATGTTAGTGTGAGTGCCTGGGTTGGGAGAAATCTGCATGAATTCCCGCCATGTACCATTTCCGTAGCCGGTTTCTTCCAAGAGCTCCCGTTGAGCGGAAACCAACGGTGACGCGTCTTCCTTCTCGCATACGCCGGCACAAAGTTCATAGGACGTCTTTCGCAAACCATGCCGGTACTGACGGATAAATACGAACTGTCCGTCGCGTGTAATGGCAATTGTATTTACCCAGTTGGGATATTCCAGTATATAATAAGAGGGAATGTGGTTACCGTTTGGCAACACTACATGGTCTTTGCGTACGGTAAGCCACAGGTTCTTATGCAAGTATTCGCTGGAAATTACTTCCCAAGGTTTTTCTGAATCGTTGTTGGGCTTCATTACTTTTATATTTTGAATAACCTTTAGTAGTTCAGGTGGAACTCAACCACCGCTTCAATACCTTTCCGCAGGATGTCCAACGGGATGTTTTCGTTGGGAGAATGGATGGCGTTGGACTCCAAGCCGAATCCCATCAGTATGGTTTTTATTCCCAATACTTGTTCAAAGGTAGAGATGATAGGAATACTGCCGCCGCGGCGCACTGCCAGCGGTTTCTTTCCGAATGCTTTGGTGAAGCCTCTCTCCGCCGCCTGATATGCAGGGAGGGTGATGGGGCATACGTATCCTTGTCCGCCATGCATGGGAGTGACCTTTACCTGTACGGTGTCGGGGGCTATGCTCATGATGTAATCGGCAAATAGTTGCGAGATTTTATGGTGGTCCTGATGCGGAACCAGCCGGCACGATACTTTGGCGTATGCTTTGGAAGCAGTACGGTTTTGGAGCCTTCGCCCGTATAGCCGCCCCAAATGCCGCATACGTCGAAAGACGGGCGGCAGCTGTTGCGTTCCAGTGTGCTGTATCCTTTTTCTCCGAAAAGGGCTTTCACGCCGATAGCCTTTTTGTATTTCTCTTCATCGAACGGAATGTGTGCTATCATTTCGCGTTCGGCTTGCGGCACCTCCTCTACATCGTCGTAGAAGCCGGGAACGGCGATACGTCCGTCTGCGTCCGTCACTTTGCTTATCATCCCGCAGAGCACATTGATGGGGTTGGCCACTGCACCGCCGAAGTGTCCGGAATGCAGGTCGCGGTTCGGACCGGTCACCTCTATCTCCCAATAGGCAAGTCCGCGCAGGCCGGTGGTCAGTGAGGGGAGGTCGGCGCCCAGCATGCTGGTATCGGAAACGAGGATGATGTCAGCTTTCAGCAGTTCTTTATGCTCTTGGCAGAATCCCTCAAGGCTGGGGGAGCCAATCTCTTCTTCTCCTTCAAAGATGAATTTCACATTGTGGTCAGTAAGTTGTTCTTTACCAAATATTCAAATGCTTTTACCTGAATGAAAGACTGTCCTTTATCATCGTCTGCGCCGCGCGCCCAGATGTGCCCGTCGCGTATCTCCGGTTCAAAAGGGCTGCTTTTCCAAAGCTCCAGCGGTTCGGCGGGCATCACATCGTAGTGTGCGTATATAAGTACGGTTTTGGCTTTCGGGTCTATCATTTTCTGTCCGAACACAATGGGATTTCCTGCCGAAGGCATCACCAGCGCTTCATCCGCGCCGGCTTCCAGCAGCAGTTGCGCCAACGTTCTGCGCAAGCAAGCATGTCGTCGTGGTGCTCGGGCTTGGCGCTGATACTGGGGATACGGATAAGGCTGAACAGGTCTTCCAGCATCTTTAGTTCGTTCTCTGCGATATATTTCTTTATTTCCATTACTTTATCGTTCGTTTGTTATAATTGTGTAGTACGGTCTATCAGGTAGAAGTCGAGCAAGGTCATGGCCGTCATGGCTTCTACGATGGGCACTGCGCGGGGCAACACGCAAGGGTCGTGGCGTCCGCGGGCTTTGAGGGTGGTGTCCGTACCATCCAGATTTACGGTGTGCTGTTCCATGAGTACGGTTGCCACCGGTTTGAAGGCCACGCGGAAGTAGATGTCCTGTCCGTTGCTGATGCCGCCTGAATACCGCCGGAATGGTTGGTGTGCGTTTCGATGCGCCCGTTGTTGTTGAAGAATACGTCGTTCTGTTCCGAACCCTTCATTTTCAGTCCTTTGAATCCTTCGCCGTATTCAAATGCTTTGGCAGCATTGATGCTGAGCATACCTGCGGCGAGGGCGGATTGGAGCTTCCCGTAAATGGCTGTCCCAGTCCTATGGGGCAACCTTTGACAACGCAAGTCACCACACCGCCGATGGTGTCGCCTTCGCCTTTTATCTTGAAGATAAGCTCTTCCATTTCTTTTGCTTTCTCCGGGTCGGGGCAACGTACGGGATTGGTTTCAATCAGGTCGAGGTCGTAAGCGGTATAGTTGTCTTCCAGCTTGATAGGCCCCACCTGTGAGGTGTAGGCTGTGACGCGGATGCCAAGCTGCCTTAATGCTAATTTGGCTAATGCCCCGGCCACCACGCGTGAGATGGTTTCGCGTGCCGATGAACGTCCGCCTCCGCGGTGGTCTCGTATTCCGTATTTCACATTATATGTATAGTCGGCGTGTGAGGGACGGTACACTTCTTTCAGATTGTTATAATCGTTGGAGTGCTGATTCTCGTTCCATACGATAAATCCGATAGGGCAGCCGGTGGATTTACCTTCGAAAATGCCGGAAAGGAATTCCACTTTATCAGATTCCTTGCGTGAGGTGGTGATACGTGATTGTCCCGGGCGGCGGCGGTCGAGTTCCGATTGAACGAAGTCCATATCGATAGTGATTCCTGCGGGAAATCCGTCTATTACGCCGCCTATGCCTTTGCCATGTGACTCTCCGAAACTGGTCAGTCGAAGAATATTTCCAAATGAGTTGAACATATCAAATGCTTTAAAGGTTTATAATGAGGTTAATGCGTCAGTTTGTCTTGCCATAAGGGGCTTTGACTTTTTAAAGGTAACAATTATTTTTGTAAAACGTTTCAAAAATGACAATAAATCTTTTATTTCCCGACTTTGAGGTATGTGGGCAACCATCCCAATCTGTCTTTTGGATATATAGAAGTATTTAAGAATGTGAAGAATCTTTATAATTAACCCTTTCTGAAAAAAGGAACATCTATTTTTTAGAAAAGACCTTGTTTAAAGGTTCTAAAAACTGTTATTTTGCACTTCAAATATAAAAGAGAATATTAACTGCCCCTTAACTATGTAGGGATTTTATTAACTAAACAAGTATTTATATGAAGAAAAATTTGTTTTATTTATTTGCATTGATCTGTTCAATGAGTTTATTTACCGCTTGTAGCGACGACGATGATCCTGACTACTCAAAAGTCATTGAAGAAGAAATTGCAGGTAACTATAAAGGAACATTAACAGTGACGGTAGAAGGAACTACTATGCCTTCCGAACCTCAGAAAATTAAGATTGAAAAAGCCAGTCCTTCAGCTATAAATCTTTCTTTAGCTAATTTTAGTTTTATGGGAATTGCTATTGGAGATGTTGAATTAAAGAATTGTGTGCTATCTCAAAATGGTGATACTTATGCATTTACCGGCACTCAGAAATTAGAAGTTGAGGCTTTGTCTTGTACAATTAATGCCAAAGGCACTATTAAAAACGGTGCTGTAAAGGTTGATATGGATATTGACGCTGTTGCAGGCGGCGTAAAGCAGAGTGTAAAGGTTGTATACGAAGGAACTCGTTTGACGGGGACTGAAAGTAGTGAAGCTAAGATTACGGCTTTTTCTTTCGATTTATCTAACGAAGCCAATGCTGCTGTTATCGAGCAGCCTGTTATAAATGACGATAATACAATTACTTTCAGGGTAGACGAAGCGGCTGTAGAGGCTAATGCAAATGTTCTGAAAACTTTAGTTCCTACATTTACTATTTCTGATAAAGCAACTGCTTCAGTGGAGAGTGGTAAAGCTATGGATCTTTCCAAGGATGTAACTATCACATTGTTAGCAGAAGATGGTACAATGGTGAAGTATATTGTAAAATCACCCGCTAAGAACTCATTATCTAAATATGATTTTGAAGAATGGTCTACGGTTGAAAAAAAGAATAGTCTTCCATATGTAGTACCTCTGCCTCAAGATGAATTAGCTACTCCTAATGAGGGAGCTACCTTATTGAATTATCAAGGTAATCCTGAGGTTGGCTATCCTGTTGTTATAGAAGAGAATGGATATGTAGGAAAGGCTGCGAAACTTATTACGCGAGATGCTCGTGAGTCTTTGGCGGCATTGGCGAAAGCATATATTACTGCAGGTTCTGTATTTACAGGAAAATTTGTGAATAATCCTTTGGCTGCATTGCAACCTGGTGGAGCTCTTAAGATGACTCATTTCGGTATCGTTTATGATAAAAAGCCTCTTAGTTTTAAGGGTATGTATAAATATACTCCCGGAACTCCTTTTATAAGGACTGTAGATGGTACAGCTACAACAACAGAAGAAATCGATGAATGTGCTATTCAAGCAGTTCTTTACACAGTGACTTCACCAGATACAGAAACTTTGGATGGAACTAATATTGATAGCGACGATGAAAGAATCGTAGCAAGAGCCCAGTTAGAAGATGGAACAGCTAAACCTGATTGGACTGCTTTTAATCTTGAATTTAAGTGGAAAGAGGGTGCGGCTTATGATGCTACAAAAACATATAAATTAGCAATTGGAAGTTACGAAAAGAGTGTAATTTATTGGAAATGAGCGTAGGTTAATTGCTCTTGATAGTAATAGGTTACGATTTAGTTAGTTATCTACTGCATTATCCTTCTGCGCGTTGCGTAACCTTCAAAGAACTCTTCGTATGCAAAAGTAGCTATTTAATTCGAGATTTTGATATAAACTCCCGTTTTTTATCCCCTCATTCATAAGAATTTTCCGTAAAAGCGGTATTGTCCGTCGGCACACCATTGCCCAAAACGAGTTTGGAACAAACGTGTGCCGACTACCGCATAGCTGGAGAAAAGGGCATTGCCTCACGCCTAAACGATGTTTAGACAGATGAAGCAATGCCCCTTTCTTTTGCGCCTATGCCAAGAGGTGCTTTTACGGGTTTTCAAATGATTTTTCTTTTTTCGCTGTCTCTTTTGCCGGAAGCGGAAAGTGAATGCAGAGTGTGTCAGCCTGCCCCATGAATGAAACAGGCGCCCACACACAGCCGGACAAACCGGGAAGAATGATTGTTGCCACCCGGCTGAACAAGTTCCGTCGGATCGGAAACAATCATACTTCCTTTGTTGTGGTTTGCCCTTTTCACGCTTCCGGTGATGTCTTTTTCCTTTTGGTGATTCTTTTTTTTACGGATTTTCCCCTGAAGTTTTTTTCTACACAATCTGCCTCTGTTTTCGTTTACCTCCATTTTGCGCCTTTCAGTAAGCCGCATCAGTCAGTCATTTTCGTTCTGGGCGCAAAGGTAATTCCGGGATTGGACGGGAAAGCAAGGTCAAGCCTCCTGTTTCGTAAAATCTCCAGTGCGGTAGGTATTTGTACCGAAAAACCTTGCATTCCCTAATCCCTACCTTTCAAGCACCCGAAACGAAAACGACCGATGCGACAGAAAGACGCATAAAAAAATGTCGGATAAACGAGAGGCAGATAAGATAGTTTGAAACTCAACTCCCTCAGCTCTTGAATCCGCATTAAAAACAAAAAAATCAAAAACAGCGAAGATATGACGGCAACGGCAAATTTCAGACAAATGGCGCAACACATCGGGTTGGCGATATGCGGCTTGATGATGCGCACCGCCTTCGGGGTGTTCGGCATCCTTTGGGGCATCATCAGAGAGATTGTAAACGGAGTGTTCCGAGTGGCGATAGGTGTAATCGTGGCTATCCTTTCCACCATTGCCTTCTTTGGCTTCATCCTTTGGTTATTCACCCTTTAACCCTTACCGACATGGCAAAAAGAAACAGCAAGACGGCAGCGCAGCAGTGCAGATATTACGAGGTGGACAACATCTTCGTGTATATGGTGGAAACGTACATCAACGGCAATTTTGAAACTTTCCGAAGATTGTACCACGAACTGAACAAGGACGCACGGAGGGATTTCATGGACTTCCTTCTCAGCGAGGTAGAGCCGACCTATTGGAGAGAGATACTGAAACAGATAATCTAAAAATGACAGCGATATGAAAGGAACAGACCATTTCAAGAGAACGATATATATGTACTTGGAACAGCGTGCGGAGGAAGATGCGCTATTTGCAAAGAAGTACCGCAACCCTGCCAAGAACATGGACGAGTGCGTGACCCACATTCTGAACTATGTGCAGAAAAGCGGTTGCAACGGTTTCACGGACGGAGAGATATTCGGGCAAGCCATCCACTACTATGAGGAAAACGAGATAGAGGTGGGCAAACCGATGGACTGCCAAGTGGTTGTGAACCACGTTGTGAAACTCACGGCAGAGGAAAAGGCGGAGGCACGTCAGAACGCTGTCCGCAAATACCAAGAGGAGGAACTCCGCAAGTTGCAGAACCGCCACAGACCGTCAGCGAGAAAAGAAAACCAACCCCAACCCTCATTATTTGATTTAGGCTTATGAAACCGAAGACCAAGATACAGAAAGAGGTGGCAAGACTTTCCGCCAACCTTCGCCCCATATCAGCGACACAAATAGATTGGGCATACCGCCACTGCGTTGAGCATATCGGCTACCGCACCAAGAAAGGGAACATCACCTGTTCCGACTGCGGTCACGAGTGGCACAGCGACAGCGGACTATGCGACACCCTTGAAGGCTGCACCTGCCCAAATGCCATGCCGAACTCAAAGTGCAGGACACACGCAGACGCATCTACAAGGAAACGCAGAATTTCAGCGTGATAACCACCTGCAAAGGGTATCAGGTAATCCGCGTGGCGCAGGTCAGATGCGAGAGCAGGAAAGGCGAACCGATGCGTTTCTACTGCCACGAGGTCGTGCAGCGTTGGATTTCACCCGACGGCAAGGTTACGGACATGGCGTTGCTCCGTGGCTTCCTTTTCTGCTATTGCGATGTGTGGGCATTAGGCAGCGATATGGAGGTAAGACCGCACAACAGCCTATACGATGATGTGGTGGCAAGAAGCTGTGCATATCCAAAGATGAGGATATTGCCCCAACTCAGACGTAACGGCTTCAAGGGCGATTTCCACGGCATCTCCCCCGTGCGTCTTTTCAAAGCCTTGCTTTCAGACCCAAGAATTGAAACCCTTATGAAAGGCGGTGAGATTGAGGTCATGAAACACTTTCTTTTCAATACCCGTACTGCCGATGAATGTTGGGCATCATATCTGATTGCCAAGCGTCACAAGTATCAGATAGACAACCTCTCAATGTGGTGCGACTATCTGCGTATGCTCAAAAAACTCGGTCAAGACCTCCGTAACCCGAAGAACATCTGTCCCGAAGATTTCATGGCGGCACACGACAACGCAACCCGAAAAATTGAAGCCATACACGAGAAGGAAAGAGCCGCAGAGCAACGCCGTTGGGAGATTGAAAGGCGTGAGCGTGAGCAACAGCGACAACTCCAACGAAAGAAAGATGCGGAGGATTTCATCGCCAACAAATCCAAATTCTTCGGCTTGGTAATCACGGACGAGGAAATAATCGTCAAGGTGCTTGAAAGCATAGACGAGTATTACAACGAGGGCAAGACGCAGGGCATCTGCGTGTTTGGCAGTGGATACTACAAGAAAGCCGACACCCTCATACTATCGGCAAGGATTGGCGATGAGATTATTGAAACCGTAGAGGTGGACTTGCGAACCCTCGAAGTGGTGCAGTGCCACGGCAAGCACAACCAGGACACCGAATATCACGAGCGCATCATAGACCTTGTGAACAAGAACGCCAACCTTATCCGTGAGCGGATGAAAGCGGCATAGCATAACCCCTAAAACAACATTGATATGGAAGTAAGAATTGAAAGTATGATTTGTGTGTGGGATGATGCAATCCCCACGATGTTCCTTGAATTTGTGAACCTCCTCACTCTCACAACGAGTGAGGGGGAATTGAGAAAGAGCGTAAAGGAGTTTGCCGAGAAGCACGAACTTGACAAGTTTTTCCTTTACGGCTTCGGCTCACACCATTTCTACCTGCACCAACGCTACACAAGCAACCCCGAAATGGTGATGAAGAACAGAGTTCTGTCAGTACATTTTTAACCATCTAAAAAGCAACATTATGACAACACGAATGACCATCAACGGAGTAAGCACCTGCGCGGAAGCAGGTACGGAGAAATACGAGCGTTTCCAATCGGGTATCGGAAGACGCAGGCGGACACTTGTGCAGTACGACTACCGCCACCCCATAGACAGAGAATTGTTCTCTTGTGTCAAACCCACGTTGGACGAGTGCCGAGCCGCACGGGACAAGTGGCTGAACGCAAAGAAGGGAAAGGAGGACAGACTATGAACACGACCTATCAAACGCTGATAGTCAAGTTCAGCGAACCTATCACGGCATTGGACGGTATCTTTGACGATACCGGAGCGTGGGGAACGGACACCCTCAAGGGGTGGATAGATGATTACGAAAGCACACGTTTCACCGCCACCGACAGCCATACGGCAGTCATCACGAGCGAGTACAATATGGAATGTGTGAAAGAGTGGCTACAACGGCAGACCCCCATTTCCGAAATGCGAGAATTTTGAACGGGATGCGGTGTCCGCACCGCCAATACTTAAAACCCTAAAAACAAAAGATATGATAGCCAAGACGATATTACAGCAGATAGCGGAAAACGCTTCACCGCCATGACAGGTAGCCGTGATTTCATAGATATGGGCAACGGCTTACGGATGAGCCTTGCAAGGAACAAAACAAGTGCCAACCGCCTTGACATCATCTATGACGAAGGGGCAGACCTCTACAATATGCGCTTCTACCGCAGGACGTTCAGCAAAAAGACCTTTGAGTGCAAGACAAAGGACATTGCCGTACACGAGGGTATCTATTTTGATATGCTGGAGGAAATGTTCACGATGGTGACGGGACTTTACACACGCTTTTGAGTGGCGGGGCGGCGAGAGCGCCCTACTTTCTTTCAGTGAGCATGATGGCGGACAAAGAAAGTAGCAAAGAAACCTTTGTCCAATCTGCGATAACTAAAAAATCCGCAAGTAAAACTTGCGGAGGCTATATATTGGGTCGTTATTTTTTGGTGGAGGGGAATGATAATCTCGAACCGTTGAACTACACATTTCTGCTTCGTCTCCATTTCCCCCAACGATTTGATACGTTCAATCATTTTTGTTGTTCCTTTCTGAATTTTCCTAAATACTTTCTTCATAATTTCGCTATACTTTTTATGGTTAATAACTATGTTTTGTATTGCTCTCACAACACTTACAACTTGAAGTGTTATTTGGAAACCGATAGGCAAAAATGGCTCAACGATGTCAATTAACGAGAAAATCCTACGATAATCTATCAAGTGATAGAGCAAAAGACGTGCCAAGTTAAATATGGCACGTCTTTTGCCAGTTTTGTCAGTCCTTTTATGGGATATACAACAGCGCAAACTCCGCCTTTCTCCGTTTGAGCAGCATGGCGTGGCGTTTTCCTTTGTAGTTGCAGAAGGCTATATACTCACGGTAGATGTTCCTGTCACCAGCTTCCAGCTTCTTGATTAAGGTGCTTTTGGGGATTGTTTTGCTGCCTAACAGCTTCGCCGGTCCCACATTGTAAGCTAACGTGCCAAGCAAAATCGAATCAACCCCGAATTTACGGAACATGGCGACAAATTTGCGCAGGTCTTTCCGCAAAAGTTCATCCGCATCCCGTTTTGTCATGGTTCGTGCCGAATACTTCTCGTTTGGCAAAAGTTTGTGACCCCAACCGACGTATGGGTAGTGTTTTTCTGAGTGCCAGCCTTCAAAGTAGCGGCAGCATAAAAAAGCACGTTCCATAAGCGGCAGTCGGTAGATTGCCGCCTGCCCGTCCGTTCCCTCTTGGCGGCTGATCTGCGCGGACACAGAACAGACCGTCAGAAGTGAACAGAGCATTGTCATGAATACACGCATCATTTCAACAAGGGGCTGAAGTTGCCGATGGGAACGATGGTAAGATCGTCGTCCTTTACATTCCTGTTGTTGAAGTCAAATTCCAGTTCGTAGGAGTTGCTAAAGTTATCCTCCACCACCACGATGAAATTATGCGCCTCATCACCCGCCGCCGTGTAGTACAGGCGGAATTTTTCGTTCTCCAGCAGGTAGCGGTCGTTAGGCAGGAAGGTGATGCCGTTATCCATTTTGAGCGAGCCTTCCCCCTCGAACTGGAAATAGCGGATGGTATAGAGCGTACCCGAAAAGTCGCCCTCCTTTTTCAGTTCACAGCGGATTTCCACTGTCTGCCCCTTTACTACCTTGTTCGGCACGGGCATGACCTCCACCGTGAAGGGATAGGACTGCTGGATGTCCATGTCATCGTCACATGACACGAGGGTGAATGACATGGCGGCTATCAGGCATAACGCCACTGCTTGAATATTGATGTTCTCTTGTTTCTGTTGTTCAGTATGTTCATTGTTCTTCGATTTTAGATGGTTGTTTTTCTGTTTTTTCGTTGTCAGTTGCAGGTACTCGTTCAAGTCCTTGCAACCGTCATAGAGGGAGGAACGGTCGGTGACACGTTCCCCGTATCGCATGGTAAGTGCGGCAAGCGTCCGCCGTCCGGCTTCGTCACGGTCGAGGAAGCAGCCGATGCGCCCGTATCCGTCCAGCAATCCCGCCGCCTTCTCCACGTTGGCGACTGAGTTCAGCACAAGACAGTCAGCGTTACCGGTTACACCAAGCGTCACGGCAGAGAGAAAGTCCATGAAGCCCTCGAACACGAGGCACTCGTCAGCCGGGATGTCATTCGCCTTTACCAGTGATACAGACTTCGGAGGTATGCAACCCTTGAAATATCGCTTCTGACTTCATAGCCACCTGCCATGTTCGGAAAGCCAACGGCAAAATACCGTTTCCCACGCACACCGTAGTTCAAGCGGCAGCAGTGACGGGATGCGATGGCGTAAGGGATGCCCCGTTCCTCTAAATACTCCGTCAGCAGTGAGCGGAGCAGCGGAGCGACCTCCACATCCTCAAAAACGGATTCGGTCGGCTTCGAGAGATAGACGGGCTTTTCCCATCCGGCAACCGTCATATTGGCGGCTTCCGCTATGAACTTCGCTTGCTTCATGAAGTCATCGCTTTGCAGAAACTCCCCGGCAAGCGTGAAGATGTCGCCGCCCTTGCCCAAACCGAAGTCGTACCAGAGCTGTTTCGCCACGTTCACACGGAAAGAGGATGTGCGCTCGCCCCTGTACGGGGCAAGATACCACAGCTCGTTACCGCTCCTTCTGACAGGCTCATGCCCCAGCCGTGCGAGAAAATCCGCAAGCGGCATCCTTCTGACAGCATCTATTTCCGTCCTTTCCATGCCCGTGTCAGTTGATGATGAACTTGATACCGACCCCGAACTGCGTGTGGAACTTCCGTGTGTCGCCACCCCAAAGGCAACGCTCCCGCAGGTTGGCAAGCAGGGCGATACGGTCTGCCACGTAACACTCCACATCGAGCGTCAGCGCACCGCCGTAGATGAAGGCGTCCCGGTCGTGCAGCGTGGAGCCGTCATGCAGCACCTTCTTCCCCCAATTTACCGCCTCATATCCGGCGAGAGCCGAAGCCCCGGCATAGACGAAAACAATCTTTCGGGCGTCCGACAGTATCTTGAAGTAATAGCCGCCCTCCGCCGTGAACTGCGCCACGGGTATCTTGGTGTCCTTGTAGGGATTGTTCTTCAACAGGTATTCGCCACCGAACACCCACTTGTTCCCCTTCTTCGTGTAGGTGGAGAGAGCCGCCCCGAAGCTGTACCCGCCGTCCTTGCCGCCGAGATTGAAGCCGTCCGCCATGTCCGCCCTCACCTCGATGCCCTGCATCTTCGGCAGACACCGCTGGGCGTGCGCCTGCCCTGTAAAAAGGGCAAGCGACGCGATGATTATTGCGATGTACTTTCTCATGGTCAGCGTACTTGAAGTTCGTTGATGGTACCCGCGCGTACCAAATCCTCGTTCTCAATCACGAAGGACTGGTGACGGCCGCCGTTCTTCTCGTTCAATTCCACCACGAGGCACTTGTCATCGGGATGGTGAACTTCGCCATCGTGAAGACCGTGCGCTCGCTCTTTTTGCCCGGCACGAGGGTGGCGTAGTTCTGCGCGCGGAGCGGCAGAATAATCTGCTCCTGCACGGCAGTACGCTTCGCAACCTTCTTGTCCACGATTTTCCAAGTGATGTAGTCCACATCGAAAGGCACGTTGCTCTGGTTCTTTATCTCCGTGTGGAAATAAAGCAAGCCGTTGTGCGTGTAGATGCCTTTCAACAGGTATTGGATGCCGAAACGCTTGCAGCCGATATGCTTCACCTCGCGCTTGTTCTGTTTGTGGATGGACTTCATGATAAGGCGCACCAGCATCGGGCTTTCGCTGCCCAGCTCTTTCAGATAGATTTCCTGCGCGTTGTTCGGGCGGTTCACCGTGCTGCCGTCATGGATGAAGTCGCACATCTCCACGTTGAGCAACAGCGGTTCGGCGGCGTACTTCACGTTGAAGGTGTAGAAACTGCCGTCCTCCGTGATGACGGACATATTCGTTTCGTTGGGAAAATTCCTTACGGTAGCCTTCACACGGATGATGTTCTCCGCTCCGTCGGCTTTCCCGGCAATCAGGTCGGGCGAGCCTAAATCGACATAGCGCACCTCCGCCGGAAAAATGACGTGGACGGTCTTGTCGTAGGTCACTTCCAGACCGTGCGGCGGTATCATGCGGTCGAAGGTCAGCTTGCGTGACAGCCCGTGATATAGGTCGCCGTCCGCCTCCTTCTGCGGATAGACCTCCTTCGTCAAGGTCGGTTGTTCACTTCCGTTGGTCGTTTCAACGGTTACATTCTCCTGCGCGTTGGCAGTTATGATGCCCATAGCGAGGGCAAACATGATGATTACTTTTCTCATTACTTTTGGATTTTAGTGGTAATTTTTATTGTTTTCAATATTTTTCTTGGTAAAGCATGACCCTGTACCCGGCTTTCAGATGCACCTTGACGGTTCGCATCTTTTTGGCGATGTACTGGCTCGTGCCTTGTATCAGCCCTTGCCCAAGTCGGAGGCGAGCTGCGCCCCGGCATTGGTGGAGATGTTGATGCTGCTTCCCAGCGAGCCGCCCATGTTGGCGGCGACCTCCCGGACGGCGTTCATCTCCATCGAGTTCGGGATGAAGATGCCGGGCTGTCCGTCCGTGTCATAGACCGCAAGCTCCACGGGGATAATCGTGCCGTCGTATTCCAGCGAGGTAATCTCGATGTCGAGCCGCTCACCCTGTATCTTGCCCGTGCCGACCACCACCGCACCCCGGGGTATTGTCCTGCCTGCCACCGCCATAGGCTCCAGCAGGCGCAGCCTTACCGTCTGCCCGTCCGTCACGCTCTGCGCCCCATGCACGCACGCCGGTATGGTGTTCCTGTCCAATACCTCCGCCGTGCCGACAGCCGTGTTGAAACCCCGGTTGCGTTCCTGCGATAAGGCGGCGACAAACTCCGCGTTACTCATAGGCTGTGAGAGTGAAGAAACTACTTGATGCTCCACCTGTCTGATAGGCATTGCCTTGTTCTTCTTCCCTTTCTGCACGGTAGTTGGCTCTGCCTCTGTTCCGCCGATGGCTGTCCTCCGTTCTGACCGCCCATGTACTTTGCCGCCAGCTCGTAGGACTTCTCCATAAGAGCCACCTGCTCGTCCATAGAGGAAGCCTTGCCCCTCTCGCTTTCCAGTTCCGACTCCAGCGATGCGATGCGCTCCAACAATTCGTCCATCTCCGCATTGTCGTTTTTCGGCTGGTCGTAGAAGTTTCCGAGCGTGGCGTTCAGGTCACGGTAGGCGGCTGCGGAGGACTGGATGGTCTGCGGCGTGGCTGGCTTTGCCCTTTCTTCCTTGCCGCCCGGATTGGCGAGGTCGAAGTCCACTCCGTTCTCCGTTCCCGCTATCTCGCGGTCGAACATGTCGCCCAGCTGCCCGATGGCACGGTTGCGGCTCTCCTGACGCTCTTCCATCTCCCCATGCTCGTAGGCTTTCAGCTTGTCGCCGATAATCTGCCGGTTCGCCTTGTCAGCGTCGGGCATCTCGGTGTTGTATCCGTCCGTTCCCGGCGGTTGCTCCTTGCCGGAGGACGGGGCGAATATCAGCCACATCGCCCCGATGAACACCAACACCATAGCGGGCAGCACGATCATCTTCTGCCGTTTCAGCCGTTGCGCCTCTGTCAGCGGTTCGCGCTCCTTTTTCGGTTTCCCCGTTTCGGGAGCAGCTTTGTTCTCTTTCGTCGGTTCATTCTTTGTCTGTTCCATATAAATAAGGTGTTAAGTGATTGCCTGTTTCCGCCGGGGTCGGCAGTTCCACCCGTCCGGCGTGTCCCGTTTCCATATGTGAGCCGTCGTTCCTGCCGATGTCATAGACGGCTCTGCCGAAGGTGTAAAGGGCAAGCACCGCGAAGGCGGCGAACATCCCCAGCACGATGCGGCGGCGTGTTTCCGGCGGCAAGCCGTCCAGATACCCTTTGAGACTTGCCGCCAAGCGTTTCCGTTTGTCGTGGAGTTTCCAATACATGCCCCACATTGATTTTCTGATACTTTTCATGTCCTGTTACCGTTTGATAGTCTGTAAATCCTTGTTCTCAATGATGGTGAAACCCTCGATGGTAAAACCGTTCGGGTTGTCATCCGACCGCGATGCGTTCAGCAGGCGGCAGGTGGTCACGAGGCTGCGCTCGGTGACGTTGCTCTGCCGGATGATTTTCTGTGTGGCGTAGGTCACGGCACGGTAGGGATAGGCGTTGAAGTCGCACACCACGCTGTCCACCTTCAGCACTTGGTTGATGTTCCCGGCGATGATGCGGTTGTAGTACCCCTTCTCCGCGAAGTCCGAATAATAGTGGTACACGCTCTTGTCCGCCAGCAGCAAGGCACGTTTCACGTTGTGTTCAATCGCGCTTTTTTCAGGTGATAGCGTGAAGAACATCTCGTGGAAACGGCGCACATGTTCCCGTGCCTCCGCCGGGCGGTTCTGCGACAAATCCTGAGACAAGGCGAGCATCAGGCTCTTGCCGTTGTCCAGCACATAGATTTTCTCCCGTTGCTTCTCTGCGAAACGGTAGGAGTTCCACACGCTCCACACCGTCACCACGGCGCACAGCGAGAGGAAGACGATACCGAACAGGCGTATCTGCCTGAACGACGATTCGATGTTTCTAAGTGATTTGAATTCCATTTATATTTTCCAATTTATGATTGCACATTGATTATTTCAGCAATTTGCCGACACGTCCGACTGCGTTTCCTGCGGCTGCACCCGCCACGCTGCCCGCCATGCTTCCGGCTCGTCCCGCCATCTGGTTCACGTTGCGACCGTAACCGCCCATGCCTCCGGCTTGGATAATCCAGCCCGCAACGGTGGGAATGGTAAAGTAGCCGATGATGCCGATGCAGAGGAATACGATATACACCCCGTCGCTCGAATCCAGCGAGAAGTTCGGGTCTGCCTGCATCCGCTCGATGTCGTTTTGCAGCATCAGAACCTGTATCTTCGCCAGTATGGTGCTGAACATGTCCGATACCGGTAGCCACAGATAGACCTGTATATAGCGGCATATCCACTGCGTGAGCGTGTTTTGGAAACCGTCCCATACCGACAGGGCGAAGGCTATCGGACCGAGAATCGCCAGCACCACGAGAAAGAAGGTGCGGACGGTGTCTATCACGAGGGCGGCGGCTTGGAACAGCAGTTCGAGTATCTCGCGGAAGAAGTCGCGGATGCTCTTCTTCATGTTGTACATTCCCCGGTCGATATACATTCCCGCCATCGTCACCATGTCGGAGGGCGACCAGCCGAGTTCCTCCAGTTGCTTGTCAAATTCCTCGTTGGACACGAGGTAGGCGGTTTCGGGGTTGCGTACCATCGCCTCGTATTCCAGTTTGTCCTTCTGCTCCCGGTATCGGTTCATGTCCAGCGTTTCCGCCTCCAGCATCTTTGCCGTGCCCTGTACGACGGGTGAGAGGATGCTGTTTATCGTGCCCAGCACCACAGTCGGGAAGAACATGATGCACAGACCGATGGCAAAAGGACGGAGCATCGGGAATACGTCTATCGGTTCAGCTCTCGCCAGCGACTGCCATACCCGGTAGGCGACGTAGAACAGCGCACCCAGCCCGGCGATGCCTTTCGCCACACCAGCCATGTCCCCACACAGCGGCATCATCTGCTCATAAAGTGAACGTAAAATCTGATGAAGGTTGTCGAACTTCATAGGCTACCAGTATCTTTCGTTCATGTTCCCGTACAGCCCCATGATGCGGTCGAGGTCGTTCTTCTTTTTCGCACGCAGGTAACTCACGGAGATGTTCTTGTTCGTGTAGTAGCTCACGAGGTTGCGGTAACGCTTCATCTTCGAGTGGCAGCGTTCCACCACGTCCATGCGCTCCTTGTCGGTCATGGAGAGCGTGGTGATGTTCACCACGTTCCTGAGTTCCGTCAACACTTCGTTGCTTTCCTCCAGCAGTTTCGTGTAGCCGAAAGCGATTGCGGAAAGCTCTTCGGGTCTGAAATTCCCGTCACGGAGCATCCGTTGGAAACTGTTCACATAGATGTCTGTGATGTCGCCCACCATCAGGATGGTCTGCTGCACCTTGCGGGCGTCCTTGACAGATTGTTCACCGATTTGAGGGCATCGTAATACTTCTTGCCCTGCTGATAGATTTTCACCGTCTCCTGAAAGTTGCTCACCATGTTCGTGGCGGTCTTGGAGGTATGGATGATGTTTTTGGAGGCATTGATGATGCCCTGCGCTAGATTGCCCGGATCGCTTACGACCCACTGTGCGCTTGCCCTGCCCGCGAAAAGCAGGCACAGGCAGATAATCATTGTTATTCTTGTTCTCATGTTACTTTGGATTTTAGTGGTTGTTATTCTTCGGTCGGATGTCCCGGCTGCGGCTTCACCCGCACATAGTCCCCGTTTGGCGAGAAAGTCAGCACATCCGTGGCCTCGTTGTAGGACACGTCGATGCGGAAGCCGGTGTTCATGAACAGGTTGCCGTTCTCCTCCTGCAAGAGATAGGTTTCCGGCTTGAGCTTGCGGCGCAGACCGCTACGACGGAACACCGTCACTTTGTAGGCTTCGCCCTCCTTGTAGATAAGCACGTCAGGTTTTCCCTCCACGCTCTCCCAGTTCCCGCACAGCATGTCGCGGCGGTTGTCGGCCACGTCGCAGGATTGCAGCATCATGACCGCCAATCCGATAAGGCACTTGCTGACTTGCAGCATTTTCACTTTTGGTAAATTCATACGCGTTTTTCTTTTTTGGTTGATACATTCTGTTTTTTAGTTATTCCTTGTTTCTCCGCCTTTCGGCAAGCTGCCGGATGGCGGCTTCGATGTCGTCGCCCAGCTTCTCCGCCAGACGGTAAACCTCCACTTTTTCCGTTTCCTCGGTGGTGTACGCCAGATACTCTTCCGCGCTGACCTCCGTGGCATAGACCGCCGACTGCGTGCCGCCCAAGCCTATCCACACCTCCTTGTAGAGCCGTGAAGGGTTGTTCGCCATGTTGATGGAGAGTATCTGCGACTTCTCCTTTTCCGTCAGTCCGAGCAACGCCTGTATCTGGTCGAACTTGTTCATATATTTCCTTTGGTCAAGCAGGATTTTACAATCCGAGTTGTTGATAATGCTCTCTTTGACCACCGGAGAACTGATAATGTCGTCCACCTCCTGCGTCACCACGATTGCCTCGCCGTAATATTTTCTGACCGTCTTATACATATAGCGCAGATATTCAGCCATGTTCGCCGATGAGAGGGCCTTCCAAGCCTCTTCCACGATAAGCTGTTTCCGCACGCCTTTCAGCCGCCGCATCTTGTTGATGAAGGCTTCCATGATGATGATGGTCACGACGGGGAACAGTTCGCGGTTTTCTTTAATCGAATCTATCTCGAAGACGATGAACCGCTTGCCGAGCAGGTCGATGTTCTCCGTGGAGTTGAGCAGGAAATCGTAACGCCCGCCCCGGTAATACTGCCGCATGGTGGTGAGCATGTTGTCGATGTTGAAGTCGGACTTCTCCACCTTGATGTCACGCTGTGCCAGTTCCTTGCGGTAGTCGTCACGCATATACTCGTAGAAGGTGTTGAACGACGGCACGATGCTACGGTCGGATTGGATGCGCTCAATATAGCACTCACGGCACTGCCCAGCTCGCCGCTCTCCGTCTTTGTCACCTTGTCGTCCTCCGACTTCCAGAGCGTCAGCAACAGGGTCTTGATGCTGTCCTTCTTCTCCACGTCGAAGATGTAATCGTCGGTGTAGAACGGGTTGAAGCTGATGGGCTTATCTTCCGTGTAGGTGAAATACACACCGTCCGCTCCGCCTGTCTTGCGTCGGATCATGCCGCACAAGCCCTGATAGGAGTTTCCCGTGTCCACCAATACCACATGTGCGCCTTGCTCATAATATTGGCGCACGAGGTGGTTCATGAAGAAAGACTTGCCGCTGCCCGAAGGACCCAGCACGAACTTGTTGCGGTTGGTCGTGATACCTCGCTTCATGGCAGGTCGGAGATGTCAAGGTGCAGCGGTTTTCCCGTGAGCCTGTCCACCATCTTGATGCCGAAGGGCGAGAGCGAGCTGCGGTAGTTGGTTTCCTCTGTGAACAGGCACACCGCCTGTTCGATGAAGGTGTGGAAACTCTCTTCCGCCGGGAAGTCCGCCGCATTGCCGGGTATCGCCGCCCAGTAGAGTGTCGGGCAGTCGATGGTGTTGTGGCGCGGCACGCATTCCATGCTTGCCAACTGGCTGCCCACGTCGTTCTTGATATGCTTCAGTTCCTCCGCATCGTCGCTCCACGCCATGACGTTGAAGTGTGCCCGTACCGAGGTCAGTCCGTAGGATGGGCTTCGTTCAGGTATTGGTCTATCCACTCGCGGTTGATGCTGTTGCTCCTTGAATAGCGAGATAGCGACTGCATGTTACGGGCGGACTTCTCGAACTTCTGCAAGGTTTCCTCACTGTTGTCTATCAGCACATACTGGTTGTAGATATGGTTGCAGGAGAGCAGAAGCCCCACCGGGGAGGCGAATGACAGTCGCAGTCACTCCGGTCGGTGGAGAGCTTCTCGTAACGGGTGTCGGTAGCCACCTTGCCCGGCAGGTCTTCCGCGTCGGAGAGGGTGTGCAGACACAGGCGGTTGTCGCCGATGCGCATCTCCCTTGCCGAAAGCTCGATGTCCTGCAAGGTGGTGTCACCTTCCGGCATGAGCGAGAAGTAGCGTTCAATAAGTCCCGTCTTTCCCTCAGTACCCACAATCTCATCGGTGGAGAGGCGGCGCAGCCTGACAAGCCCGCTGTCGTTCATGATGCGCTCGAACTGTTCGCAGGCTTCCAAGAACTTGGTCGTGGTTTCCCTGTCCAGCTCCTTCGGGATGATATGTCCCCGGCACAGCGTGCTGAAATTGCTCTGCATCCGGTTACGCTCCTTTGTTGTCTTGGTCAGGTAGAGGTAGCAGGTGTGTTTCAGGTACGGACGCTCGTTGAAGTGACGCTCGAAAGAGCGGCTTAAAAAGCTCATGTCGTCCTTCTGAAGCTCCGGTTTGTAGCGTTCCTTGATGAACCAGTCCTGTTTGTGGACGACGGAGTAGTCCGGCAGCACCTTGATAGCCTTGCACCAGCAACTGTGTATCGCCTCGTACTCCGCACCCGTCACGGTGTAAAGTTCCGGTAGTTCCACCTCGAAAGCCACCGTGATGTCGGCGTCCTTTGAGATGATGCAGCCATGCTCCACCGCTAAAAGTGGGAACCTGTTTTCCAGTGTTGTCATTTTCGATGTATTCCTCATTGTCTTTCTTCCTTTCGTTGTCGTTTGAACAGACGGGTTATCCGCCGCCGGTTGATAAGGTATCGGGGATGGCTCCGTGCCGCTCCTAATTTCATCAGCCCGTGTTCACCGTACCGGGCGTTCAGCGCGAAGGTCTGCCATACAAGGAGGGAGGACGATGCCGCGCCGAAGCCGATACATATCCACTGGTCGATACCGACCATGTAGAGGATGACGAACAGGACGAAGAGAGCCAGCAGACCTCCGCAGAAGATGAAGAGGTACTGTGCCTTCAAGCCCTTGAACTCTACCGGACGGCCGATACCCTTGTTGATTGGGTATTCAGCCATACATTATTTATTAAAGGAAGAATGAGCGCAGGATGGTGGCGGCAACAATCAGGAAGATGCACGCGCCGAACCACGAGGCGGCTGTCTTGCTGGTGTCGGGGTCGCCCGATGAAAACTTGCCGTACACTTTTACGCCCCCGATAAGCCCGACGACTGCACCGATGGCGTATATCAGTTTAGTTCCGGGGTCGAAATAAGAACTCACCATAGAGGTGGCTTCGTTGATGCCCGCGATGCCGTTTCCCTGCGCGAAAGCGGAGGCGGTTGCGGCGATGACAAGTGCCGCGGAGAGGATTGCTTTTCTGTTTTTCAAGATGTTCTTGTTCATAAACTGTTCTTGTTTTTTGCCGTCAAAAGGGTGGATGGTCCTTTGTCGGGCGGTTGATACTTTGTTTCTTTACTTTGGTTTTAGTGGATGCCCGTTTGTTTCCACGGACGTGGGCGTGTCCGTTGCGGATGGGGATGCGCCTTGCGTTTCCTCGCCGCGTGGGTTGATGTCATTCTTTCATGTTCATTTCTTTTATTGTTGTCATACATAGTTGCGAATGTCGAACTCCTCGATGTTGTCCGGCACGACGAACTCCTTTTCAGATTTCTTCAGCCGAATCTCGATAAGCCCCTTGATGCGGATGCCTATCTCCGAAGAGCCTTCCATCATTTTCTCGTACAACTCCGTGCCCTCCATGTCGGTGAACACCTTAGCCGCCTTTTCACGTTCCGCCTGTGTCGCGTCCGGGTTTTTGGCGGTCTTGCAGGCGTCGTCAATCTCGTCAAAGCTGCTGCCCGAAGCCCGTGGCGTGTCCGAGGCGTCCTCTTCCGGTTCGTCGTCCCCGTATCCCAGTTCCTCCGGCGGTATGCTCGTGAAGGTCTCATCGAGTTTTTCCTCCGGGACTTGTGCCGGGCGGGATGCGTTTCCCGTTTTTCCGTCGTCAAAAGTAGCCTCTTCCTCCGACAGCTCAATGCCTTTTTCAATAGTGGCGGCTTCTTGCGTCGGTATGGCAGCGGTTGTCCGGGTGGATGCCATCCTGAAACGGCTCTTGCCGATGATGTCCGCCTTTTCCGCAGGGACTTCCTCGTGTGCCGCTATGCGTTTAGCCTCATTCCCGTCCAGTGACCGCCATAATCCGACAATGCCCTTGAAGAAGCGGACAATCCGCGTGTCCATGATGCGCTCGTAAAGGAGCAGGAACAGGAACCAGAGGTTGCAGCCGACCGATACCGCCAGCAGAATGTCTGTCATGCTGATTGTGTAATTCATATCCTTCCGTTTTTGGTTAGAATACTGAATTGTAATTTCGGGCATAAAGGCTCTTTATCGCATCTTCGCACTGGTTGAAGTGGTGCGTCAGCACATGGTCGATGTAAGCGGACAGCGTAAGCCGGTCATGCCCGATTACACGGGTGATACGCATGATACGCTCGTGGTACTCCGGGCGCACATACGCCATCTTCCCCTCACGTGCCTTTACTTCCGGGTCGCGGATGAACAGGCGTTCATAGTCCTTCTCACTGCATTTGCCGCTTACCGGGACAGGCGACAGTATTTCCACACTCGCCTGCACTTGGGTAAACATACCTCCGCAGTCTTGCTGTGGTCTTTTTTCATTCGGTGTCATTTCTTTTTCCATTTTCAAATCAGATCTTCACGTTGTTTCTTGTACAGTTCGTTGATTCTCTCCTTGTGCTGTTCCAGATGCTGGCGCAGCACGGTATCCACATATCCGCCTACTGAGATTTCCCCTCCGGCGATGTCGTTCACGATTCTGAGGATCTTGCCGTGGACGTCACGGCTGATATAGACACATTGGCGGGTCTTTATCTCGTTGCGGCGCAGGAATAGCTCGTTGTAGTCCTCGTCCTGCCTTTTCCGGCGTCCACTTTCCCTCTGCGCTTTTTCCCGTGTTACGGGTTGCACAGGAGATGGTTCCGGTGCGGCGGTGTCCTCTTCGGTCGGTGCAGCTGCGGGTACTTCCTGTGCGGGGCGCAGTGTCCCGTCCTGTGTGCGCCGCCCGATGGAGCTAACAGCAGTTCCTCGTCGATGCCTTCCGTGTTCACTTTCCTGCTGCCCATGCTCACTGCGGTCTGATGATGTCGCTTATCTCTTCGGAAAACTCCCGGATGCCACTCCCTTTCAGCAGTGCCGTGTCCATCGGAAGATGGTGGAGCGGAAAACGCTCTTGCGCTCTTCCGAAAGGTCACGGCGGAACTTCTTGCTGTCGGGCAAGCGGGTGGAAAGTACCGGAAAGCCCATTTCGGCTATCACTTCCTCGTAGATGCCGTACAAGTCGTTCCTCTCCCTGCCGTCCACCATCGTCCAGAACAGATGCAGCCCCTTTGTTTTCGCCTGTCCGGTAGTCATCAGCCTGTCGCGGAACATCGTGACGAATTTCAGGGTACTCTCCACGACAAAGCGGTCGGCACTCAGCGGAGTGAAAATGTAGTCCATCTGCGAGAGCGTCTTTATCACGCCGTTGCTTCGGAGTGTGCCGGGCATGTCGAAGAACACCACGTCGGGTTTCACGTCCTCAGTGGCAATCATCCTCTCGGCATCGTCGAGGGCGTTCACCGCATTGCTTTTGACGATGGTGTAGGCGTTCTTTTTGATCCGGCGGAAATGGTCGCAAGCGAGAGCCTTGAAGTAGGTGCTGCTGTCGATAAGCCCATTTCGTGTTCGCGCAGCCCGTGGATGCTGTGCTGCGGGTCGTCGCAGTCCACGACGGCGACATTGTAGCCTTTCACGTTGTGCAGGTAGCTGGCGGCAAGTGCCGTGACAGTGGATTTGCCGATGCCACCTTTCTGTGTTGCGAATGCAACGAAGATTTCCTTACTCATAGTTCCATTTATTTTAATTGTTGATGATTTGTTTTTCTGTTTCCATACGGATTTGGCTGTCGCACCATCCGCTTCCGTGACTACACACGCAGGCGGGTCGTCGCGTATCCGGTTCTGTGGTGAAGCGGTGCGTCGGACAAATGGTGATTGACGACATTGCGTCATGAAGTCATTGAATCCATACGTCACCGAATTGTCGGAGAACCGGGTTTCCGACGGTTCGGGTATCCGTTTCGGCAAGTATCCGAAGAAGCGGATTTCCGGGTATTTGAATGTTCCGTTTATCATATCTTCAAATCGTTCGTTTCTTGAATCATGCTGCAAATAAACAAGTATATTTTGGAACCTGTATCACTTCTCCGGCAAGTGGCGGCACGTTGCGCCGGTTGCAGTCATTGACCGGGTCAAGCATCTGTCCGATACCGCTTTAAGGGCGTAACTTTGCACCCGGACAGCAGGGTTCGCCGATGACGCGCGGCCCGGAGTCCTGAAAGGTATTTTCCCAATCCGTCCCCTGACGGATTTTTATGTTCACCTGAACATAGCAAGATGTCTTTTCAGCCGCTCAAAATATTTTGAGCAGCCACGAAAAGCACTTGCCCTTGCAGGGGGCGGGCTTTCCCTCCGAAGTCGGGAAGCCTTTCAGAACTGCGGTGCTGTAATCCGAAGCGGCGGCTTATGCCGTCAATCCGCTAAATCCAAAGTAATATGAAAGAGAAAAGGAAAAGCAAATCAGGGAGAAATCCCAAACTTGATCCGGCGGTGTACCGGTACACCGTCCGTTTCAACGAGGAGGAACACAACCGTTTCCTCGCCATGTTCGGAAAATCGGGTGTCTATGCACGGTCTGTTTTCCTCAAAGCGCACTTCTTCGGGCAACCGTTCAAGGTGCTGAAGGTGGACAAGACGTTGGTGGACTATTACACCAAACTGTCGGATTTTCATGCACAATTCCGTGCCGTGGGTACGAATTACAACCAAGTCGTGAAGGAACTGAGGCTGCATTTTTCAGAGAAAAAGGCGATGGCGTTGCTCTACAAATTAGAGCAACACACCGTCGAACTCGTGAAACTGAGCCGCCGGATTGTGGAACTTTCAAGGGAAATGGAGGCAAAATGGTCGCAAAAATCAGTGTAGGAAGTTCGTTGTACGGCGCGATTGCCTACAACGGGGAGAAGATTAACGAGGCGCAGGGGCGGCTTCTCACCACCAACCGCATCTACAATGACGGTTCGGGAACGGTGGACATAGGCAAGGCGATGGAGGGTTTTCTCACCTTCCTGCCACCGCAGATGAAGATCGAGAAGCCGGTGGTGCATATCTCTCTCAACCCGCACCCGGAGGATGTGCTGACCGATATTGAGTTGCAGAATATCGCCCGCGAGTATCTGGAAAAACTCGGTTTCGGAAACCAGCCTTATCTTGTATTCAAGCACGAGGACATCGACCGCCACCACCTGCACATCGTGACGGTCAACGTGGACGAGAACGGGAAAAGGCTCAACCGGGATTTTCTCTACCGCCGCAGCGACCGTATCCGCAGGGAACTGGAACAGAAGTACGGATTGCATCCGGCAGAACGTAAAAATCAGAGATTGGATAATCCGTTGCGCAAGGTGGCCGCATCGGCAGGTGATGTGAAGAAGCAGGTAGGCAACACCGTGAAGGCTCTGAATGGGCAGTACCGTTTCCAGACGATGGGCGAATACCGTGCGCTCCTTTCCTTATATAATATGACGGTGGAGGAAGCGAGGGGCAACGTGCGCGGACGGGAGTATCACGGGCTGGTCTATTCCGTCACGGACGACAAGGGTAACAAGGTGGGCAACCCGTTCAAATCCTCGCTTTTCGGGAAGTCCGCAGGCTATGAAGCCGTACAGAAGAAGTTTGTCCGTTCCAAATCGGAAATCAAGGATAGGAAACTGGCAGACATGACGAAACGCACCGTCCTTTCCGTGCTGCAAGGCACTTATGACAAGGACAAATTTGTATCCCAACTCAAAGAGAAGGGCATCGACACCGTACTGCGCTACACAGAGGAAGGGCGCATCTATGGGGCTACCTTCATCGACCACCGCACGGGATGCGTGCTGAACGGTTCGCGCATGGGTAAGGAGCTTTCGGCGAATGCCTTGCAGGAACACTTCACCCTGCCATACGCCGGACAACCGCCGATACCGCTATCCATCCCTGTGGATGCTGCGGACAAGGCACACGGGCAGACCGCCTACGACAGTGAAGATATATCGGGCGGTATGGGCTTGCTCACTCCCGAAGGTCCGGCGGTAGATGCCGAGGAAGAGGCTTTCATCCGGGCGATGAAGCGCAAAAAGAAGAAAAAACGCAAGGGCTTGGGTATGTAATCAGAGTATCAACAATTAAAAAATCAATGTATGTCACAACAAGAAGACGATTTGAGGCATTGGCGAAAATCATGGATTTTCTGCGTGCCGTGAGTATCATTTTAGTGGTCATGAACGTGTACTGGTTCTGCTACGAAGCCATCCGGCTGTGGGGCGTGAACATCGGCGTGGTGGACAAAATCCTTCTGAACTTCGACCGCACGGCGGGGCTGTTCCATTCCATTCTCTACACGAAGCTGTTTTCCGTCCTTTTGCTTGCCTTGTCCTGTCTGGGTACGAAGGGTGTCAAGGGTGAGAAAATCACTTGGGGGAGAATCTGGACAGCATTTGCCGTCGGGTTCGTGCTGTTTTTCCTGAACTGGTGGTTGCTGCCCCTGCGCTGCCGCTTGAAGCGGTGACGGGACTGTATGTCCTTACCATTGGAACGGGCTATGTCTGCCTGTTGATGGGTGGTCTGTGGATGAGCCGCCTGTTGAAACACAATTTGATGGAGGATGTTTTCAACAACGAGAACGAGAGTTTCATGCAGGAAACGAGGCTTATCGAAAGCGAGTATTCGGTCAATCTGCCGACACGTTTCTATTACAGGAAACGCTGGAACAACGGTTGGATCAATGTAGTTAATCCCTTCCGTGCGTCCATCGTGTTGGGTACGCCGGGCAGCGGCAAGTCCTATGCGTGGTAAACAATTTTATCAAGCAACAGATTGAAAAGGGCTTTAGTCAATACATCTACGATTTCAAGTATCCCGACCTATCTACTATTGCCTACAACCATTTGCTGAACCACCCGGACGGCTACAAGGTAAAGCCGAAGTTCTATGTGATCAACTTCGACGACCCGCGACGCTCTCATCGGTGCAATCCCATTCACCCGGATTTTATGGAAGATATTACGGATGCCTATGAGAGTGCCTACACAATAATGCTCAACCTCAATAAAACGTGGGTGCAAAAGCAGGGCGACTTCTTCGTGGAGTCACCTATCATTCTGTTTGCCAGTATTATCTGGTATCTCAAAATCTATCAGAACGGGAAGTTTTGCACGTTTCCCCATGCTATCGAGTTTCTGAACCGCCGTTACGAGGATATATTTCCGATACTGACCTCTTATCCGGAGCTGGAGAACTACCTTTCGCCGTTCATGGATGCGTGGCTTGGAGGGGCTGCGGAGCAGCTCATGGGTCAGATAGCGTCGGCAAAAATCCCGCTTTCGAGGATGATTTCACCGCAGCTCTACTGGGTGATGTCAGACAGCGAGTTTACGCTGGACATCAACAATCCCGAAGAGCCGAAAATCCTCTGCGTGGGTAACAATCCCGACCGTCAGAATATCTACGGTGCGGCACTCGGTCTGTATAATTCCCGTATCGTGAAGCTCATCAACAAGAAGGGGATGCTGAAGTCATCGGTCATCATCGACGAGTTGCCCACAATATACTTCAAAGGGTTGGACAATCTTATAGCTACCGCCCGAAGCAACAAGGTTGCCGTGTGTCTGGGCTTTCAGGATTTCAGCCAGTTAGTGCGTGACTACGGGGACAAAGAGGCGAAAGTGGTGATGAACACTGTCGGCAATATTTTCTCCGGTCAGGTGGTGGGGGAAACAGCCAAGACGCTCTCCGAGCGGTTCGGTAAGGTGTTGCAGAAACGGCAGTCCATCTCCATCAACCGGCAGGATGTTTCCACCTCCATCAACACGCAGATGGACGCGCTCATTCCACCGAGTAAGATTTCCGGGCTTACGCAGGGAATGTTTGTCGGTTCTGTATCCGACAACTTCAACGAGCGTATCGAGCAGAAGATTTTTCATTGCGAGATTGTGGTGGATGCCGAAAAGGTGAAACGGGAAGAAAGTGCCTACAAGAAAATTCCCGTCATTACAAACTTCACGGACGAGGACGGCAACGACCGCATGAAGGAAACGGTGCAGGCGAACTACCGGCGCATCAAGGAAGAGGTGAAGCAGATTGTGCAGGAGGAACTGGAGCGTATCAAAAACGATCCGGTGCTGTGTAAACTGCTACCAGATAATGAGACTGTCTAACAAGTCCCCAAAATTGAAAATTATCCTATCGAAGTTTGAAGTGACCCCCAAAAGTTGGATACAATTTTTTTTGGGGGGCACTTCAGTTCTGACGGGTAAAATCGTAAAATTCGGACTTGTTAGACAAATACTTACGCGGTTTCAACCTCAGGTACTGAATCTATCGAATTGACAAATTTAACCAATTGCGGATCTGAATCTTTTTGTATGAGGTTTCGGAGACTCTTTTTCAATTCATAAGCATCATCCCCTGCTGTATTTATTAAATCCATATAAAAATCTTTGTTTTGCAGAATCAATGAACGGCATGCCCCATCGGAAATTACAGGTTTCACTATTTTATCAATAACGTCTCCAGCTTGACTTTTCAAATTACCATGCGATCTAAGCCATGTTTCGAAAAATTGAAACTTTATTGCATTGATAGTCTTTTTACCGATGCAGAAATCATTTCTTATATCGGTAACTGTCGATTTAATTTTTCGTTTATCCAATCTTTCAACTATATTCTTGAAACAATTAGGGAAAGGATTCAAACTTTGAGTTCCAGAAGCAATATCCATCAGAATCTTTTTGCCAAATTCAGTCAAGTTATCTGGCAAGGATTTGATTTTAGCCAGTAAATGTTTTATTGCGACAAACCAATAATATGATGTATGTGCTGTTCTTTGGGCGTATAATGTATCAACACTTATTTCAGACAACGCTTCGAACGCTATTTTATTGATATGATCGGTCAGGACATTGCTTATTTTAGTGGTCAAATCGTAAAAAGATGCGTCAGGAATTACATCTTTAATATTGTTCTTAGTGATATACTTATCCAAATCGGTATTCCACTCTGCTAAATGCTCGATAAATACCTCATCCGTTACACCTATTCTGTTCTTAATATCTTCAAATTGGGGCAATATGTCTGAGAGCAATAATTTATAGCCAAGTTTATGATTTACCATGTATTGTAGTGTTTCATTTAATAGCGGTATATTCCATCCCACACTATTTACTAATAAGTCTCCATGATCCACATAATAGTCCATGAGTTCTGCAACATATTTTATATCTCCACCCTCTATTAAGGAAACGGAATGACCATGTGCCAATTGCATGGCGACTAAATCGTAATATCCAGACTCTTTAATGTTTCGGCCATCAGTTTCTAATTCAGAATGCAACTGATTTATGTAGGTTGAATCTAACGTTACAGGTAAAGGTCTTTCTTCGTCAGATGCCAATAAACGATAGGTTGTAAATATAGCCCCTATATTATCTTTATTTACATTCTGTTCATCAATGCAATTCGTGATCGCTTGCAAAAGCGTTGGAAACGTATAGGTAGAATTATCTTTTAACGTTTTTACAATATCTGCATGGTCGAAATTATCGGGTAGTAAGTTTGCCAAATAATTATCGAGCGCCTCCGAATTTGTTGCTACTTGATAATATTTATATGCTTTAGTTGTCGCGTTATCCCGATAGGCAGCATCTGTTGCATTTGCAGCTTGAATATAATCGATAAATGTATTTGGCTTGACTGTTTTTGCTTCAATCAATGACGTAAAATCGCACGCCAACTTATTTTGCGCAATAAACCTGTCTATTGCATCTAACGTTTTGAAATAGTCGCCGCCATTGAAGTCATTGAACCGAACTATCTTCTTATATAATTGAGCAATCACATGGTTTTGGCTTTCCGTGTCTAAATGCAACAGCAGTTCTTGGTATTCGACAGGGAACACCTGCTTCTCTATGGATTCTTTTAATTTCAATTGTGCTATTCTTTGCCATACACGCAGAATAACATCGCTCTTTCGAGTTAATTTATGCAAACAATGTATAATCTTATCGATAAGCGCATTGTCCATACATTGTATAACTTCTTCTAATACAGTGTCAAATTGTTTATTAGTCTCTGCATATTGATTTATGTCGTGGTCTTCTTCTCCGTTGATGCAGCCTTCAATATATTTTTTCAATGGAATTTGTCGAGCATCTTCAACATCGACACCATATACCAAAGCTGCAATTTCGCGTTGTGTTTGCAGATCATTGTTAATTATTGTTTGAATGCCATTCAGATAGTCGCCGGACAATATTTGTTCTACTGGATTTGCCAGAATATCCGTCTTCTTCAAACAGAACAATGCTATGTTTATCATCAAAATTTCGTTACACCACTCTTGTTTAAGAGCGACCATCTCATTGATATATGATATAATTTCCCTAACATTGGCATTAGGATTTACCAATCTGAATATCCGATTTATAGTTTCTTTCGCTTCATTTTCTGTTTCTCCAAATGCTTCAACAAACAGTTTGTTGAATATACTTCGATAGTCGGTAATAACAGGAGGAGCAACACGATAAACAATAGGGAAAGTTTTATTGATA